>Ga0310342_100000135_pt1 | contig 36004 bp, 21 predicted proteins | sample S15DNA20500_MG_FD_206155 | JGI IMG/M metagenome (GOLD analysis project Ga0310342, IMG submission 206155) | Marine microbial communities from station ALOHA, North Pacific Subtropical Gyre - S1503-DNA-20-500_MG | ecosystem: Environmental > Aquatic > Marine > Oceanic | place: Pacific Ocean: North... | reverse complement strand
ACCCCGTTGATTACCAAGGGACTGATCTGCGTCCGGCCAGACGGCGGGGGCGTCCCCTGGTCCCGTGCGCTCCATCGCCATGCCACCTCCAGATCCCCGACGTTGCCGGAATGAATCTGGTCGAGCGGCGAGTAGCGGGTGGCCCCCGCGTCCGCCCCGAACACACCCCACTCCCCATTTGCGGCGCCAGACTGAGCGATCACACCAGCCGCTCCCAGACACACGACAGCCGCAGCCGCAGCGGCACAACGGATCACAGGGTACCGAGTAGAGAGCGCCTTGCGCATAGCTGACTCCTTGATGACATGCGAATAATGCTGAATCATTACAACTTTAGCCTACTCAGAGACGGCGGGCGGTTCAATGCGGTGCGGGAAAGTACTATTTCAGCCCCTGAAACGCATTCAAGACAACGTGAACCAAACCTTCAGCCGCCCCACGTCACTGGCCGTCCGTTGAGGTCCCGAGCGTTGGCACCTCGAAGGGATACCCCGGCGGCCCGTACTCGTAATACGCGCCGAGGTCGTCGATCTTATCCATATCCGGATACAGCACCCCAAAGGCCGGTGCCTCACGACTGCCGCGTGGCGAGTACCACACAGCGCCATCACGAGTAACCTGGATCTTTGGTGAATCCGCATGGCGCTGCGGTTTCGGATAGAACGTAAACTTCTCCGTCTGTTGGTCGAACTTCCACAGCGACGCGCCATACTCTCCATCGGTCCGCTGGCCGACATCGGGCGCCCAGATGTTGCCCTCGGAATCTGGTGCGACGTCATACGGCTCGGCGTTCTGGTGCGGGATCGTCCACTCGGTCATCTTGCCGGTCGACTGGTCGAGTTTCACGAGCTTGCCGTCCCGCTTACCGGCCGAGTAGATCCCCCACCAGATGTTGTTGTCCTTGTCGACGTTGAGCCGCCGCGTGTGCGCCGGATAGGTCGTCGTCGTGTACTCGGTCCAGGAGTTGTTCGACGTGTCGAACTTGACGATCTTGCCACCGCTCCAGAGCGCGATCCAGATGTTGTCGTTCTTGTCGGCGACCACGCCGTACGGGACGGCGTGTGGGGTCGGAATTCGGAACACCGAGACCTCGCCGGTTGCCCGGTCCCACTTGCTGAGCGCGCCACCCATGATCCAGCCGACGTAGATGTTTCCCTTCGAGTCCATCGCCAGCGACTGCATGAACTTAGTCGGATTGCGGACCACATTGTCCGGATCCATCGAGATCTGGTGGCTCCATTCCTCGGTCTTCGAGTTGAATCCGAGGAGCCGCTTCTCGGCGTCGCCGGTGCGGCCGCGATGCTCAGGCAGCCAGATCATGCCGCCCGGGTCGATCAAGATTTCGTGGTTGCCGTTGCGCGGATCGGGGTAGAGCCACTCTCGCTGCTGGCCGGTTCGTGGATCGAGTTTGACCAGGCGGTGCGGCACGCCGCGGTCGACAAGCCAGACGTTTCCTTCGGCGTCGAACCGTGGATCCTGACCGTAGCGTCCGACGCGATCGCTCGCCCATGGCTCGGCGTTCACCCCCCGGTTCGGGCCGTCGACTGCGAGGTAGTACTCGATATACATCGCCTTGCCGAGTGCTTCCTCGTCGATCGGCGTCTGCTTCTCGATGGCGACCCGGCGATGCTTGCTGTCGGGGCCGAAGTTCTTGACGACGTACGCCAGCAGCGCGTCGCGGTCCTCACGCCCAAAGCGGAAGGTCGAGGCGCGGAAGGAGAGCAGTCCCTGGCCGTAGCGGGTCGGATCCTGCTCGCCGAGCGTGCTGCCGACCATGTGGTCGATCCATGACATCCACTGCCGCTCGGTGCCAGGTCGCGTCGGGAAGAAGTTCTCGCCGTGGCAGACCATGCAGACCTGCTCGGCCACTTCCTTGCCCCGCCCTGGTGGATAGATCTCGTCGTAGCTGGCGTACTCGAACGATCCCGAGCGTCCGCTCTCCATCGCCGTCCGCCCGGCCGGGATGACGAGTTGTGGCGCGTCACCCGAGAGCGGGCTCAGCGAGAGATCGACCTCGGCCGGCTCCCCCGCAGTGATGGTCACGGTCTGGGTATCCGACTCAAGGTGCTTCGTGCTGGCGCTCACCTCGTAGGTGCCGGGGAAGATGGCAACCGCGCGGTAGCGTCCCTGGTTCGTGTAGACCATGTAGACGATGCCGTGATCGACGTTTCGAATGTAGACCTGGGCAGCCGTAAACGGGTTCGAAGCCGTCACCGTACCGGACAGAGTCGCTGTTCCCGGAACTTCCGCTTGCAGACTGATACCGACCAGAACCGACACGCACATTACGGCGGCGATCAGATGGGAACTATGCGAGACGGCGTCTTTGATCTTTGAGCGCATCATGCCCTACTCCTTGAACGTTGAACGGGATGTGTCGCAAGGAGGATGCCCGCTCTGAGAGGCTAGGTCAAGTTCCAATTCCAACAGGCCCGGTGGCAATTTGAGACACCAGTCGGCCTAGCGTACTGAGGAGCGGCGGGCGGGTCAACGGGGACGAGGGTGAGTCACGCGGGTGCGTGGCGTCCCACGCGCGGGCGAGGGGCGTTAGGCGTCGGCGATTGACGGATGGCCCGACGCTGTGCCCAACCCCTTGGCACAGTAGGCCCGCTGGTCTACTTCACCTCGATGAAAACTGGGTTCGAGTAGAACCAGAGATCGGTCCATGGATCTTCCCCGACCGTATCCATCACGGGTTCGGCATCGTGTCCGCTGGTGCCGCGCACCCGGATGTAGGCGTTTCGGTCGGTGGTTGGCAGGGTCGTTTTCACGGTCACCAACTCGCCGTCTCGGGTCCATTCTGCTTCCGTAAATCGCTCAGCCACCCGCGTGGTCTCGTTTGTGTCGGTGTTCGGATCGGCGACCGGGCCTCGAACGCTTCCGAGGATCAGGTCAAGGCGATTAACCTTGGGGTTGTCGCCGCTCTCGTTTCGTACATCCGGGTCGCGAAAGCGTATCGTGATGTCAACCCGCTCGTTGGCTGCGATGTGCAGCGTCTCACCAATAGTCGCAGTTTCTGTCGACGCAGTGGCCACGACATCAAGCTCCGTGACGAGGTCCCCGGCGACGGCAAAGATTCTGCCGGCCCTAAGGCCGTCGAGCACGTCATCGTACGTCTTCCGGGCGTACACGTAGGTCTTGTGAAACTCACCAGGCCAGAAATCCATCCCGCGTTGCGCCGTCTCCGTGTAGTGCTTATGCGAGTCGGATGTGGCAACGATCCAGAAACGTCGTCCCTCACCCAGCATCGAATCCCACAGGCCGCCCACGATCGCCGTCATCTGATCGAAGCCGCCGAGCGTCCGCGCACCTTCATTCCGGTACGCACCTCGGGCGGCTGTCGAAGACTGCATGGACTGTCCCGGCAAATCCGATACTGTGAGGGCCGCGGCCTGATGTCCTGGGGCACCCTCCATTCCCCGATACACGGTCGGCGCCAGCTCATTGCTTGTCCTGAGTTCCCATGGTTCGTCATACCCGTACTGGCCGAGGCCGGTCGCAGATCTCGACGGGTGGTTCGCAAACACCAACGGCAAACGAGGGAGCTCCCGCATGTAGCTCAGTGCTTTGAGCCTCACCGCCTCCGTGTCGCGTTCCGGATCGACCGGCCACACCTCGTTCTTGTCGAACCGGTGTTCGATTTGGTACAGCATGGACCACTCATCATCGGCGTGTGGCACGATCAGCGTGTGATGATCCATGCCAGGCATGTTGAGTTCCATGCCGTAGAACTGTAGGACGCCCGGTACCAACTCGCGGGATTGCTCTAGCTCGGCATGCGCCTGTGTCGCGTTGAACTTGGCGTGGTTTGGTCCACCGTGATCGGTGGTAACCATCCAACTTAAGCCGTACCGCTCCGCCATCGACGCGTTACGTGGGGTGGAGTAGATCGCATCCTGCCCCTTGATCACTCGTGGCGTGTCACCGGTTCGGTCGTAGCCTGGACTCCAGTGGCTGTGCACGTGGGAGTCACCTGCTAACCACCGGCGCTCTGATGTCTGCGCCGATAGGATGATCGCTGCGCCGGCGATCACGAAGGCGAGTGTACGCGGCGCCAGTATTCTGCGCGACATTCTCCCCGAGAAAAAACCGGAGCAGACACGGTGCCTCTTGGATGATGAGAGGCGCGTAGACCAGCCAGCGTGATCGGTCATAGATAGAGAGGTGTCGCCGAGTTCGGTCTGACTTTCACTCCGGCAGAGCGAAGACGAAGAGTGCGTTTCCCCCTTCGGGCTGGTAGACCTCTGGGCTGAGGTTCGCCGTGAGACTGCGGAAGACGCCCCCCAGTGCAGCCGGGACGGCTAAGAACTGCCGTCCACCAGCCGTGTAGGTAATTGGGTACCCGTGCGCCGATGCGGCGAGACGCGTCTCCCAGAGCACCTCGCCGGTCTCGATATCGAACGCCCGATAGTAGCGGGCGCCGTCACCGGCAAAGACCAATCCGCCCGCCGTTGTTAGCGCGGACGTCAGGAACGGCGTTCGCTGCTCGTGGCTCCAGAGCTCCTCCATCGTCCGCACGTCGTAGGCGGCCAGCTTCCCGACGTTGCCGTCGCTGCCCGGCATCTCCAGCAGTTCGTACCGGCCGGCGGTCCCGCCGCCTCCCTCGGTGAACTCCACCGCGCGGCCGGTCAGGTGCATGCACGCCTGGTGGAGCGGGATGACGAGGGCGCCGGCGCCCGGATGGTATGCCGATGCCTGCCAGTTGTGGCCACCCAGCAAGCTGGGGCAGGCGAACACCCGCTCGCCGATGGCGATGTCCTGCAGGTTCTCTCGATAGGTCAGCTCGCCCGTGGTCCGGTCGATCGACTCGAAGACGTCCTGGTAGACCGTCTCGCGCAGGGCGATGAACGCGCCGGTCCGCCGGTCGAGCTTCCAGAGGATGCCGTCCTTGCCTATCGTGAAGAGCCACTTTTCGTCGTCGGCATCGACCAGCACGCGCTCGTACACGATGTCGAGGTCGAGTGTCTCGCCCGGTGCATGTTGGAAGTACCACTCCACCGTCCCGGTTCGCGGGTTTAGCGCCAGCGTCGAGTTGGTGTAGAGCGCGTCCTGTCGCGTCGTCATACCGCGGCTCGCCGCCACCCACGGCTTCGCCTGCGCCGTGCCGATGTAGAAGAGGTCGAGTTCCTGGTCGTAGCTGCCCGGGATCCAGGTGTCGCCACCCGCGCGGAGGTACGGCGGCGTGTCACCCCACGACACGTTGTTCGGATCACCCGGTAGCGCAATCGTCGACGTACGCCACAATTCCTCGCCGGTGTCCGGATCGTGTCCGGTGATGAAGCAGGTCTGTTCGGTGTATCGATCACAGCCGTTGGTGCCGGTGATGACGACCCCGTTGGCGATGACCGGGCCGGCGTTCTGCCGGAAACCCTGCGTGTAGTCGGTCTTAACTGTCCGCCACACTTCCGCGCCGGTACGCGCGTTAAGGGCGACGACCGCGGCGTCGGCCGTGGCGAGGAACAGTTTGTCGCCGTAGAACGCCAGCGTGCGGGTGGCACCGGCCACCGCGTCCTCCGGCAGCGGCGACCGGTACACCCAGATCACGTCGCCGGTGAGAGCGTCGATCGCCTGCACTACGTTCCCCGGATTGGCGAGGAACATCACGCCGTCATGCACTAACGGCGTCGTCTGGTGAGTACCAGACCGGATCGAGATCGACCACGCGAGTTTCAGATCAGCGACGTTGTCGCGGGTCACCTGATCGAGTGGGCTGTAGCCGTGGCTGTTGCCCGTTCGCCGCCAGGTGAGCCAGTCCCCCGGTGGCGGGTCCGCGAGCATGGCGTCGGTCACCGGGGTCAGCTGGTGCGGCACGTCCTGGTTGACGAACCGCGACGATCGCCGTCGCACTCGCTCACCCCGTTGCGCCGCCCGGCGCACCTCGGAGATGTCCGCCGCGTCGCCGATCATCACCCCCGCATCCGCGATCAAGCTACGCTCACCCGGGACGGCGCCGTTCGACTCCAGCAGGTAAGCGACCAGATCCACGTAGGACTGATCGCTGAGCGAGCCGGCCTGCCCTGGAGGCATCTCGTCGCGCAGGTAGGCCAACAGCTCATCGGTCGTCTGTCCAGCCCAACTGTTCAGGAAATCCACGCCCGAGAGGGGCGGCGCTTCCATCCCCTCCAGGGACATTCCGTGACACTCTGCGCACTGCACCCCGTAGATTGACCAGCCGCTGGCCGCCTGGTTCGTGGTGAAGGCCCCGTCCGCCGACGGGGGCTGCGCCGCCGCGACGCCGACACCCGGTGCGCCGGTCGAGGCACCCATCACGATCGGTACGGCGATCGCTAGCCGGACCGCCGTCGCTACGAAATCCGATCCCAGCCAACGCGATATGCCGACGCCGCCGCGAGTTCCCTTCGACATGATGCGCACTCCTCGGTGCCGTCGGACGGCGCCCCTATACCGCGTGCCCGTTTCAAGTGCCATAACGATCCCTTTGACCCGAAGCCGTCGTGAGAAACCCTAGTCTACCGATTGGTACGAACCGCACGCAATTTTGTGACCGTTCCACGAAGCGATGGTCACCGGACCGTCAGTTCTGGATGGTCGGCTTATTCCCGGCTAGTCGGACGCGGTGAATCGCGGGTGCATCCCTGCCCGCTTGCCGAGTTTTTTTCAACTCAGGGACAGTCTGCTATTTCCAGAGTGGGAGTCGATCTTTAGGAGTTCCCGAATCGACCGCAACTGCTTTGAAATAGAAATGGCGGTGAGGCAGGGATTCGAACCCTGGGAGGAGGTTAAAGCCCCCTCAACGGTTTAGCAAACCGCCGCCTTCAGCCTCTCGGCCACCTCACCGGGTGTGGGTTGCCGCCGCGCGGACGTGCCGGCGACAGTCTCCTACGATAGCGCACTCCGCGTGACCAAGCCAGCGTGGTTAGGCTTATTCAGCCCTGCGCGACGACGGTCAAACCTAGCATGCATGCTAGCGCTGATTTAGTGCTGTTTCATTTGGTTGCTGGGGGATGGGTTTTCGCTTTTCCGGGCAAGGCGGTGGTGGATGGTGCCTCATAGATCGGTCGTTTTCCTCTACCGGATGACCCACAGCTCGGTCTGCGGTCCGGAGAAATATTCAACGCGACCGTCGTCGTGTACTAAGGTGTCTTCCTCGCGCATGATCGTTACCGCCTGATCGTTCCACTCGGCTACCGGGACCGTGACCGAGAACTCCAGCGATACCCACTCACCCGATCGCAAACGGAACCGCGGGTGGTCGCCATACCGCTCCGGCCAGTCGTGGATCATCCAGACGCCAGCGTCGTGTACCCAGTTGCCTTGCACATGCGAATAGACGAGCGACTCGATCCCCACAGACCGGCCGCGCGCTTCAGCGGCATTCTTGATCTCGATGCCGGACCGGCCTACCTCGAACTGGTCGAGGATGATGCTGGCCATCTGTGTGGAGTGCTCGAAGGCGGCCGCGAGGCCTGGGGGCACGCTAGTTTCATCGGCACGCAGGACGTACGCCATCTTCTGTTGGTCGGCGACAATGCCGGAACTCCGAACCCCGAAGTCGACGTGCAGTAAGTCGCCCCTCCCGATGACTGGGTTCGTGCTGTCATCCATTGCAGCGTGATCCACTCGCTGCAGATCGAGCGATGCTGGGAAGTTGAACTCGAAGCCTTGCTGCTTCCATTCAGCGGTGATCCAGTACTGTACATCCATCAGCCGCGTCTTCCCCGGCGTGATCACCTCGTTCGACAGCGCACGTTTGAGGATCTCAAATGTCGCCGCGCTCGCCTCACGCTGGATCGTGTGCTCGGCAGGTGTTCGGGTCGACACATAATCGACGAGCAACGGCTCGGATGACACGAGTCGGTCGTGATACCGCGTATCGAGTGCGGCAAGCAAATACTCTTTGAGTTCGGCTGTTAGGCCATCCGCCATGCTGATGGTTCGTGATTGGTTGATAGCGATGCGCTGCGGGTCACGCTCTCCAACATAGCGATGCAAGTGGGGGACCAACCCCTCCTTGCCGTACGGCCGAAGCGTATCGAAGAAGCGCCGGAGGTGACCGCTGAGGTGGGTCCCGATGGCGGTCGTCTCGAGCGTCGCCTGGACGTCGCCAGAGTCACCTGGATCGTAGAAGAGGTAAGCATTGCGATGACCGTACCAGCCGGTGATGCCGTAGCCACCGAAGAGCTCGAGTGCCGGATCAGGTGCGTTCTCACGGCTGAGGATGATCCAGAGGTCGATGTTATGGATGCGCATCAAACGCAGCAGATGCGCGCCCATTTTGTCAGCCTTGACGTCCCACTCGCGCTCGGTGCGCTCGCGGATCAGCTCAGGAGTGATTTGCGCGCTGGCGACGGCGCTAGTGGTTATGAAAACAATGGCGACGACCACCGGACAGATGCGCATGTTCCCCAGGATGTCGAAATGCGGCCACACGTGGCAGCAGGGCAAAATTTCTGTACAACGACGGTTAGCGTCTGCACCTCTGACCGTAAAACTTCAGGCTCTACTCGGAATAACTGATCCGATAGATCGCCCCAACGCGATCGTCCGAGACCAACAGCGCGCCGTCTGGCATCACTAGGACGTCAACCGGGCGTCCCCACGCCTCGTTGGTTGTTTCGAGCCAACCTTCGGCGAAAACTTCGTAGCTACTTACGCGATTGCCGTCAAGACGTGCGACCGTGAGGCGGTAGCCGGTGTGTCCGGCGTCCGGGGCGCGATTCCAGGAGCCATGCTCGGCGATGAAGATCTGGTTGCGGTACGCGGCCGGAAACATCGACCCGGTATAGAAGCGCAGGCCGAGCGAGGCGACGTGCGGCCCGAGTTTCTGCGCCGGTGCCCGGAACTCGCTGCACGGGCGCTGGGAGAACTCCGGATCCTGGATGTCACCGGCGTGGCAGAAGGGGTACCCAAAATGCAGTCCTGGTTGCGGGGCGTGGTTCAACGTATCAGGTGGGTTCTCGTCGCCGAGTCGATCGCGTCCGTTACTACTGAACCAGAGCTCGCCGGTGCCGGGGTGCCAGTCGAAACCAACTGAGTTGCGGATGCCGTGTGCGAAGATCTCCTCGCTGCTCCCGTCGGCGTTCATCCGCAGGATCGTGGCGAATCGGTCGTCTTCGTCGGTGCGATCACAGATGTTGCACGGGGCACCGACCGGCACGTACAGACTACCCTCTGGTCCGAACGCGATGAACTTCCAGCCGTGCGCTCGCTCGCTCGGGAGCGTGCTGGTGACAACGGTAGCTGGAGGTGGATTGTCGAGTGTAGATTCGATGTCATCGAACCGTAAGATCTGGCTGATCGCACTGACGTAGAGGTCGCCGTTGTGAAAAGCGACGCCGTTCGGCTGCCGCAGACCGCTTGCGATGGTCACGACTCGGTCGGCCACTTGATCTTGATTGTCGTCCAAGACCGCGTACACATTGCCGGCCTGACGCGAGCCAACGAACAGTGTCCCGTTCGGACTGAGTGCCATCTGACGTGCGTTCGGAACGTCTGCGGCGTACACCGCGATCGTAAACCCAGTCGGCAATGTGAGTTTGTCGAGTGGTGGATCCGCGGCGCTGACCGGCACCGTGGTCACCGCCACCGCCACCGCCACCGCCGCCTTGCACAGGAATCGCTTCGACATGTCTTTCCTCCGAAAAGAACGAAGGCCGAAAGTCTGTCTTCCGTGAGATCAGCCGTCGGTAATTTTACCGTGAGCCTCGGGTTCAACCTTCGACACGTTCCGGTCGAACAGTGTCAGTCGACCAACCAGGACGAACGAGGCTTCGGCCCTCCAGCCCCTATTACCTAGTACCTGAACAGATACTGCAGCTTCGTGAAGAATGCCCGGTTCGTCCGCCGCAACGTCATATCTTGTGGAAACATCTGATCGCTTAGCCCGTCGCCATCCACATCGGCGTACAAGAGCTCGCTTTGCTGGTAGTGATCGTCATAGCCGATGAAGAAGACGGTTCCCGCATTGACGCGATATGTTGTTAGAACGTTCAGCCCAACCGTCTTCTGGAAGGTGTTGTACTCGGTAATGTTTCGAAACAGTAACCGGTCGGTCAACTGGTAGGTTGCCAGCGCACGAACGATCTTTACGTCGAACACTAACTCGTCGTGATTCCTGAGGTCGACCAACCGACTGGTGTTAAGGTTGAGCTCAGACTGGAACCGTGGCATGGGACGGACCGACGCGAAGATGCTACCACTGGCGCCGCGCCCCAGGAATGGGGTGGCACTGTACCGAATCTCGTCGCCGTAGCGGTAAAATCCCCCGAACGCGTACTTCCGACTCGTGTTCACACTGCCGCCGAACGAATAGGCGGTCTTGTCGAAGTCGACGCCAGCAAACCGTTCCATGTCCTGCCTGAGGTCGACGCTGAGTCTGATGTTCTTTGCGAAGGACGCGCGGATGCCGAACCGGGCGTTCTCATCCTCAAAGATGTCGTTGAAATTCCAGTTGCGCGCATAGTTGAAGCGCGGTCCCCAGTTGAGAATCCAGCTCTCGGGCCAAAATCGGTATCCAACACTACTGGAGACGCGCTTCTGGTCGGTGCGTCGGACGAAGCCGATGTCGGTTTTAAAATCGGGTGACAGCGTGTAGCCGGAGACGAACGTGTTCCAGTGGCGGGTGTTCATCCGGTAGTTGACGTCGAACATCTGTCCGCTGGATTGGATCTGGTCGAGATCTTGGTGCTCCGTCTGGATGGCGCGGAAGCCGAAAGACTGCGTGCGGTTAATCCGGAAGTTGCCGTCGATACCACCGAGGCGACTGTGGCTGTCGAGGAAATCCCGGTTGGTGAAGATGGCACCGATGTGCGACTCGGAATAGAGATCATACCGGGCACGGCCGATGAGGACGTTCGCATTCTGTCCATACAACGGGTCGGATACAGCATCGAGGTTGCCCGGTGCTGCGTCGTTCACCACCAGTAGACCGACCTGCGCCTTGCCAATCTTGCCGGTAATTTTGCCCCCGTAGTCGGGATCCACAATCGTGCGGGTGTGCACGAAGGTCACTGGGCCCGACATGGAAAAGATCTCCGCGCCTTCCAGAAAGAACGGGCGCAGCTCGGCAAAGAAGAGGGCGAAGCGCTGGTTGACCGCGATCTGCGGACGGTCCGACTCGATCTGCGAGAAGTCGGGGTTGAAGGCGACGTCGGCGGTCAGGTTCGAGGTGATTCCGTACTTAAAGTTGACACCGCCCTCGGGAGCGGTCGACGATGGGAACCCGCCCGACGTGTCGAGCGAGCCGAACTGGATCGCCGTGAACGTCGGCATGATCTCGATGTTGCGGCTGGTCGAGAGGTTCGACATCCCGTCGAGCACACCCATCTGAGGCAAGAAGCCAGAGATCGCACGTGAGTACGGCGACCAGAGAACGGTCTCGTCTTTGCCGTTGATGCGGCGAGCGATTTGAAACCCCCAGCGGTGCGGCACATCGCGATCCCGTTGCGGGTAACGCAGGCTCTTAAACGGGATTGCCATCTCGGCGGTGAACCCGTCGTCGACAAGCTGCCCGCCGCTCTCAAAGAGCGCATCCCATGACGCGTCACCGCGCGGGAGGCCGGTGGAGCCACCCATGCTGCTCCCACCACGGCCGCGTCCACCGAACCCGCCGCCGCCGCGCGAGTTCATGATCGAGTCCATTTGTACGCCGTAGCCGTTCACCGCGAAGACGTAGGCGCGTTGTTGGTCGAGGAAGGTGTCGAAATAGACCGAGATTGTGTCATCCGGGAACGCCTGGTCACGGTCGGACCGATTAGCGCGTACGAGGCTGGGATCCGAGTAGTGCGCGTGAACTCCGATGTAGATGTTCTGGCTGTCGTAGGCGACGTAGACGTCGGTGTCCTCGGTCGCGGGGGAGCCCTCGATCGGTGTCCGCTGCACGAACTCATTGATCCGTGCCGCCGACTGCCAGATGACGTCATCGAGCCGCCCGTCGACGGTGGGTCCTGTCTGGCTGCGCGGTGGCCGGACCGTGGGACGACCGGTCAATACTCCGGCATTTGCTGCGACTCCGAGCCGTGGTTCGTCGCTTCCAAGAGTAATACTGCCGGTGACGGTCTCGGACGTCAGCGTCTCGCCAGAATTGATTGGCTCGACCGGCGGTGCGAATTCGCCACCGGGGAGTGTAAACATCTCGCCGCTAGTCCCATTGCCACCGGTGTTTCCGGGGCGACGCGCCAAGGGCCGTGCCGCGGGGGTACCGGGCTGAGATAGCGGGGCATCACCAGGGGCCACTCGTGCGGTCGGTGCCGTGCGGAAGGGCTCGAAGGACTGGCCAAGCTTGGCCACGATGCGATCCTGTAGAGCAAACAGTTCATCGAAGTGCCCGTCGACCTTGACGGTAGTGCTCACGCCGCCGGTCTCGACGTCGACGATGCGGGCAGTGATTCGTAGTCGATCGCCGAGCCGCTGGTGACCACCGGCGACGATCCAGGCGACACCGAGCTGACGGGCTACTGCCTCATCGTCGGTGCTGTTGGTCGACGGTAGGGGCTTTCCCTGCTTGCGCGCCTCTTCGAGGAATGCCTCACGCCCCACGACCGACAGCGCGTCGATCCGCTCGAGGTCGCCTGTCACCGTCTCGGCGATGCCTGCGCCGATCCAGTCGTCGCCAGCTTGCCCAGAGATATTGATGAACGGCACCACGACGACCGAGTCGGGCTGGATCGATACAGAGGTGCCTTCCCCGCCTTCCGTCTGTGCCGACGCGGTCGACCGGACCATGAGTGCTCCCGCGATCACGAGCGCGGTGATAGCCCACAACGACGTGTATCCGTACCGGTAGCGCGACACGCAATATTCAGTCTGGCGCAAGAAGCTTCACCTCGGAATCAGCAGCTGGATGAAGAAAAACCTCTCATCATAATACTGTGATAGCCCCACTGGGGGGGTCTGTTTACGCTATCTCACGCGCAGGCTCTGCTCTATTCGGCCGTTCGCGGGAGAAATTAGACCTTAGAAGGTGAGTCCCCTGTCTAGATTCGCTCGATGATGGCGTCGGTCATTCCGGAGCAACTACAGGAATCCTGACCGGTAGACGCCATGTCAGCGGTTCGACACCCGGACTCGAGCGCGGCGCCGATAGCAGCTTCGATGGCGCTCGCCTCGTGCTTGGCGTCCAGAGCATGATGGAGCAGCATCGCGGCGGACGCGATGGCCGCGACGGGGTTGGCTTGGTTTCGGCCCGCGATGTCAGGTGCAGAACCATGAACCGGCTCGAACAAGCCGCCCTTCCCGCCGACACTGGCGGACGGCAACAGACCGAGAGATCCGACCACGGCGCCAGCCTCGTCCGACAAGATGTCGCCGAACAAGTTGCCAGCGAGGATAACGTCGAATTTGCGCGGGTTCGATACAAGCAACAACGCGCACGAGTCGACTAGCTGGTGCTCAAGCTTGACATCGGGGTAGTGAGCTCCCACCTCGGTCACCACGTCTCGCCAGAGGCGCGACGTCTCGAGGACGTTGGCTTTGTCTACTGATGTCACGAGTTTCCGCCGGCTTCTCGCGCTTTCGAACGCGACCTTGGCGATCCGCTCGATCTCAGGCCGGGAGTACCGCATGGTGTTGAAGGCTACTTGGCCGTCCGCAGACCGGCCGCGCGGCTGACCGTAATAGATACCGCCAATGAGCTCGCGCACGATGAGTAGATCGAGTCCCGTGATGAGGCCTGGCTTCAATGAGCCGTCACCTGCGAGACCGGGCCACACACGGGCCGGTCGGAGGTTAGCAAAGACGCCAAGAGCCTGTCGCAGTTCTAGGAGCGCGGCTTCCGGACGACGTTCGTGCGGGCCTTGGTCGAATGCCGGGTCGCCGACGGCACCTAGCAGGACGGCGTCTGCGGCGAGACAGGCATCCAACGTCGGCTGCGGTAATGGTGGAGAACCTGCCTTTAGCGCGACGGCCCCGACGGGCCAGCGTGTGAGTGTAAAGGTGTGCTGGAACCGCGCGGCGATCGCGTCGAGCACCCGGGCCGCCGCGTCGATGACTTCCTGACCGACCCCGTCACCAGGGAGTAGGGCGATAGTTGCTTTCATGCAGGCTGCGAGGAGTGCTCCGCACGCACATGTTTAACGATCACCGACACGTTTTGGTCGTCGACTTCTTTCTGGCGATCCGCTAGGGCAATCACCTCACGGTAGACGCGGTCGAGCTCGTACCGGCTCAATTCGACCCCCAATTCCTCGCAGCGTTTCTTTACCGCGTGGCGGCCAGAATGCTTGCCGAGTACGAGTGTCGATTCGACCCCGATGTCCTGGGGGCACATGATCTCATACGTACGTCGGTCCTTAATCACGCCGTCTTGGTGAATGCCTGCCTCGTGAGCAAACGCGTTCCGCCCGACGATTGCCTTGTTGGCCTGGACTGGCTCGTCAGTCAGGGTCGATAGCATCTGGCTCGTGCGAAACAATTCCGGGGTTTTAATTCCGGTGACGTACGGCAGTTTGTCGGGTCGCACGCGGGTTGCCATGACGATCTCCTCAAGTGCTGCGTTCCCCGCACGTTCACCGATGCCGTTGATGGTGCACTCGACCTGCCGCACGCCGGCTCGCACCGCCGCAAGCGAGTTTGCGACCGCCAACCCGAGATCGTCATGACAGTGCGTGCTGAAGATCACTTTTTCGGCGTTCGTTACTTTGCTTCGTACCTCGGCGAAAAAGTCTTCGATGTCTTCGGGTGTGCAATAGCCAACCGTATCGGGCAGGTTAATCGTGGTGGCGCCGGCTTCGATCGCGGCGTCGATGACCGTACAGAGGAAATCGATGTCGGTGCGGGTGGCGTCCTCCGCTGAAAACTCGACGTCGTCCGTGTAGCCCGTCGCCTGCGTGACGCTGTCGACGACCGCACTTAGGCATTGCTCGCGCGTGATCCGCAGCTTGCGTTCGAGGTGCAGATCAGACGTGGCGATGAAAGTATGGATGCGCGAGCGAGAGGCCTGTTTCAATGACTCGCCGGCCCGTTCGATGTCGGCCGAATTGCACCGGGCGAGACCGGCGATGACGGGGTTCCGGATCTCCCGAGCGATGAGGTCGACGGCGTGGGCATCGTCGCCCGAGGCGATCGGGAAGCCGGCCTCGATGATGTCGACCCCGAGCGCCTCAAGCTGGTGCGCAAGCTGAAGTTTCTCCTCAGTGTTCATCGAGAAACCGGGGGACTGCTCGCCGTCGCGCAGCGTTGTGTCGAAGATAATCAGCTGGTCCGTCGCCACGTTGCCTCCTCTATTGACCAGGCGTTGACACTATTACGTGCGCACGGTGCAATTAAGTCAAGATTATAAATATTACGATAGTATAATATATTTTAATGGACTTCCAGGAACTGCAGGTGTTTCTCGCCGTTGCGACTGAGCGGAGTTTTTCGCGGGCGGCCGAGCAATTGCACCGTACGCAGCCGGCTGTTAGCCAGGCGATTCGGCGTCTTGAGCTGGAACTCAACGAACGTCTGTTTGACCGTTCCTCGAAGGGCGGCCGGCTGACGGAGGCGGGCCAGGTCCTTTTCGACTACGCGTTACGGTTGACTCGTCTGAGGGAAGAAGCCGAAGGTGCGGTTCGCGAGTTGCAAGACCTGCGGCGCGGCCGGGTGGTCATCGGCGCGAACGAGGGGGCGGTACACGTGCTGCTGCCGATCGTGGAACGCTTCCGAGCAGAGCATGCGCAGGCGCAGGTTGAGGTTCGTCGTGTGTCGGCTCGGCAGATCGCGAACGAAGTATTGAGCCGGTCGCTCGACTTTGGGGTCCTGACCTTTCCACCGAGAGAACGTGGCTTGCAGTCGGTCTCGCTCGGTGTGGACGAACTGGTGATGCTCATAAACCCAGAGCATCCGCTGGCGAAGCGCAAACAGGTAACGATGGATGAGTTTGGACAGCAGACGGTGATCGCCCACAACGATCCGTCACCGGTCCGCGACCGGGTACTGAGACTCTACGAGCAGCGACAGTCGCCGATCAATATCCAGATTGGGCTGCCGAGTCTCGACGGGATTAAGCGGGCGGTCGAGATGGGACTGGGCGTGGCACTGCTCCCGCGGCGATGCGCGTTAGCAGAGATCGAGAACGGACAACTTGCGGTGGTGAAGGTGCCGCAGTTGCGCCTGCCGCGGCACGTGCGGCTCGTCTACCGGCGGTCAGGCGAGATGTCACACGCTGCGGAAGCGTTCCTTGCCGCTGCGAGAAGCAATGCCGCGTGATGGATGCCCCAAGGTGCGGGGATTCGAGCTCAGAACTGTTTTCAGAATCCCTTGACGTAGGGCAAACTGGCGGCGATCGTGCGGACCTCGTTGAACCGGTCGAGTAGCAGCCCGGTCGCATCCCACTGGCCAGTCAAGAGTGACTCCCTGGTCCCGCGCGGCATGTCGAGTACCACCGACCGCTCCGCGGCCTGGAGCACAAGTGTCTCGACTCTGAATTCCATCGTCGTACAGGGAACCTGCTCGGCGATCGCCATCAAGAACTCGATATCATCTGCGGTAGCCGTGGCGCAGGGGAGGCCGATCGCCAGGGTGTTACTCTTAAAAATGTCTGAAAACGATTCCCCTACGCACGCTCTGATCCCCCATCGCTTCAGCGACTGCGGTGCGTGTTCTCGAGAGGATCCAGAACCGAAGTTCTCGTTGACGAGGAGGATCGAGGCTGCCCGAAAGGCCGAGTTCGCAAAGGGATGATTTGGTATCGACTGTCGATCGTCTTCGAACGCGTGCTCGCCAAGCCCCTCGAATGTGATCGATTTGAGGAAGCGTGCAGGGATGATCCGGTCGGTGTCGATATTGGATCCCCGCAGCGGGATGGCGGTGCCCTCAACCCGATCGATCTGTCTTGTTTGGTTCATTTGTTTACTCGTGCTCATGCGCCGGTCGGCAATAATTGCCTAACGTCGGTCACCTCGCCGTTGATTGCGGCTGCGGCCACCATGGCCGGGCTCATCAGTAGGGTCCGGCCGGTGGGGCTACCCTGGCGGCCCTTAAAGTTACGGTTCGATGACGACGCGCACACTTGACGCCCCTCTAATCGATCCGGGTTCATCGCTAGACACATCGAGCAGCCGGCGCCACGCCACTCGAAGCCGGCCTCCTGGAAGATCTGATCAAGTCCCTCGGCCTCGGCCGCACGCAGTACTCCCTTGGAGCCTGGTACAACGAGCGCTGTCACATGGGACGCGACGCGATGCCCCGTAACCACCTGCGCCGCCTCGCGGAGGTCTGAGAGGCGCGAATTGGTGCACGACCCAACGAACGCCATGTCGACCTTCGTGCCTAAGATCGGCGAGCCGGCGCTAAACCCCATGAAATCCAGCGCCTCGCGGATTGCTATTGCGTCCGCCGACCCCGTGTCGGGTACCGGGATGCACTCGGTCACACCGACCGACTGGCCGGGATTGATCCCCCAGGTCACGCGCGGAACAATGGCATCTCCGTCGATCACGACCTCATCGTCGTACACCGCGTCAGAATCGGACGCCATCGAGGTCCACCAGTCCGTGGCGCGTGCGAAGGCATCACCCTGTGGTGCGAACGGCCGGTCTCTCATGTAGCTGAAGGTCGTCTCATCAGGGTTGACGTAGCCGACGCGGGCACCACCTTCGATGGACATGTTGCAGATTGTCATCCGTTCGTCCATGGTCATTCGGTCGACAGCGGGCCCGCCGTACTCGTATGCGTAACCGACGCCGCCTTGGACCCCGAGTCTGGCAATGATTTCAAGGATGACGTCCTTCGCGTAGACGCCCTTCCCCAACTTGCCCGACACCGTGATACGCCGGACTTTCAGAGGATCGATGGCGAGACATTGCGAAGCGAGGACGTCACGTACTTGCGACGTGCCGATTCCGAGCGCAACGGCACCGAACGCGCCGTGGGTTGAGGTGTGACTGTCGCCACACGCGATCGTCATACCGGGTTGAGTCAGGCCGAGCTCGGGGCCGATGACGTGGACGATACCCTGGTGATCACTGGTTAGGTCAGAGAATCGGATCCCGTAGTCGCGGCAGTTACGCTCGAGTGCCGCCATCATCTGTTCGGCGAGTTCATCAGCGAAAGGGCGCCGCTGGTCGAGTGTCGGAACGATGTGGTCGGCCGTTGCATACGTTCGCTCCGGAAGCGCTACGTCGATTCCACGGCTGCGGAGCATGTCGAATGCCTGCGGCGTCGTGACCTCGTGAATCAGGTGGAGGCCGATGAACAGCTGGGTCTGGCCCGTCGGTAGTCGCCGGACGGTGTGGAGGTCCCACACTTTGTGGAGTAGAGTCTGGCGGCTCATCGCTTTTGGTATGGGTAAGGCTAGTCGACCCGGTTAGCGGAGGATGCGATCTAGTTCGCTTCCTCCTCCTTGTCTTGGAGAAAATGCTCGCGCGGTAGATGGATGCGGTCGTAGCTGCTGGCCGACACGACGTAGTACCAGTTGGCAAAGCGGGTGGCCAACCGCTCGGCGAGCTGCTCGCCCTCACTCACACGTCGTTCCCATGATTGGTGCGCATCAGGTTCGGACGCCAGGGGCTCTGGTAACGCGTCGGGGTCGAATTCGGCCGTGATGAAGACGTACCGGTTTTCACCTGGCCCGCTCTCCGAGTCGTCGCTCGTGTCGTCGCCGAGCACGACCGCTTCGCCACGGCCGTAGACAATTTCGCCGAAGCGCAGTGTGTAGAGCACACCGCCGGTGGTTCGGACCAGGAGTTCTCCTTCGTTCGAGAGTAAGCCCCCCTCAGCTGTTGGGTAGAATCCCTTGTTCAACAGGTCGTGCACATCAGCCTGGCTGATCTGGCCGGCGTTGGCGGCGTCACGGAGATTACCTGACATTCCCGCCGGTTTCGGCCGGACCCCAGCAACATCCATTCCGATGATTGCACCGACGAGCCGGTTTACCTCGACGAAGTTAACTTCCTGGTTCGGTGGCACGTTGCTGCCTTGCCAGCTATCACCGTCGAGCTTGTCCAACGTGAACTGGCCACGCTGTTCGACCGACCGCGTCCGCTCGTCGACTCGATACTCGTTGAGCACGATATGCTCAATCTGATCGCGCTCGACCTCGAGTAGGTTGCTTTCGATCCAGTCTTCGAATGCCGTTGAGATGTCCGCCTCGAATCGCGCGGCATACACCCGCTTTTGCTCAGGGACTCGCACAAACCGCAGGCCTGGGCGTCCCTCGACTGAGTTGCCGACGATCAGGTCGGCTAGGACTTCGTCGCCTTCGTTCTTGACCGTGACGCGCGTGCCACGGCCAATTAGACTCGTCGCCGTTAGGTCGGTGGGGTCGATAACGCCCAGCGCGTCGTGATCCGCCACGTTGTCGGAACGGAAATCCTCTTTGACAACGCTGATGATGTCGGCGGCAATATTCGACAGTCGGGCTCTCCCGTCGGCCGGGTAGTCGTGGTGCGAAGGGATGGTCCACAGGCCACCCCGATTGGTCACCTGGAACGGAATAGCTGAGGCGGTTGCTTCGTCGAATTCGATCACCTCGAGAGTGGCGGCCGCATCGGGATCGGTGAACTCGGGAAAGAAAGCCTCGCCGATATCGAAGAAGGCATCGGGGATCGCACGGCGCGGCGCGCTCACCAACGCTACTATCCCGAGGAGTATGGCCAGACCGGCAAAACTCATCGTCGTCTTCAATTCACTCATGGTGCATCCCTCAGACGGCGCGCTGCAGCGGCACCATCGCGCTCGCGCCGCCGTCGCCGGACGAAGATCAAGACGCCAAGCACCACTACCGGTACCGGCGGCAACAGGATCGCGAACGTCTTGATCGATGTTTGGATCTGGCGAATCTGCGATTCCATGTTCTCGCGCCCCACTTGAATTTTCGTCTCTTTCTCGGTGTTGATTGTGGTCGAGAGAACTTCCAGACGGCGATTCTCGACCTCTTGTAGGTTCCGAACCATGATCTGTCGGGTTTGCGCGTCGATGTCGGTCCGATCTTGAAGTTCGGTGACTCGCTCGTCTAACCGGGCCTGCGCCTCCGTGAGTGCTTGCGCGGCTTCTTCTTCCGCCTGCTGCTCGTCGGCGGTCCGCTGCTCGATAAACTCGGCCGTCTGCGCTTCGACTCGATCCAGCGTCCGGTGCCGGGCCCGCCGGCTGCGCAGATCGATGAACGAATCGTCCTTGAGCAGGGTGTCCATCGCATTCAGAAAGAAGGTGACGTTATCGAAGTTCAGACCGCCCGGAGCCTGTTGGCGGATGGCGAAGAACTGCTCGCTGACGAAGTCGAGGTCGGCGACGACGACGATATCTACTGCACCAGAGGCGACCGGGGCCTCGTCTTCGGTATCGTCCGTGTCGTCTGGCTTTTGCAATTCCGCGTCGGAGTTCACGTCGGACTCCTCCGCTGTGGCCGTTGGAGACGCGGGAGTTAGATCGCCGGCAAACCGCACCCGAGCGGCGACGACGTAATCGTTGTCATCTGGGCGGCGCGGCGGGCTAGGATTCATCTGTGGGCCGAATGGTGTGCCACGCATGAGAGAGAAGTAGCCGTTTGTGCCAGACGCCCTGCCAGAGAGTAAGAGAGGCTCGAACTCGTAGCGTTCGTCCTCGACCGGCCGCAGGAATCCAGGATAGAGGAAGACCAGCTCCTGGAGTGCCGAGGTGATCACGTTGTCGATGTTGAACGTCGCCTCGTTCTCGTTGCCTAACCCGAGGAAGACCACGTCCTCCGGCATATGGGCCAACTCGGGGTGTGGGTTGTAGCTGTCCCACAGAATCCGCGTCGGTTCCCAGTCGATACCGAGGTCCATCATCCACTGGCGGACGTTACCGCGCGGCCCGGGACGCGGTTGGCCTGGTGGGTAAGTGAAAGGGTTGCCCTCGCCCACCCATTCCGTTGGCGACAATGTCGGGTCGACGGCCGGCAGGGGGTCGACCAGGATCAGCGCCGGTTTGCCACTCCGGATGAAGTCAGCGACGTAGCTCTGCTCATCGGTCTGGAGCGACGATGGCAGTGGGACCAGTAGCGCGTCGACGTCCTGGGTGATCGGCTGCTCAGGGCTGATCTCCAGCACGTCGTACTGCTTCCGGAGCTCGGTGATGACCGACCACTGCGGCGTGAACTGACTCTGCTGGAAATCCACGCCACCGAACAGGTTGGCCATCGTCGACACAACACCGATTCGCTTACGATCCGTACGTGCCACGACTCGGATAGTCCGTATGATTTCGTATTCGGCTGGCAAGCCCACGTCGAAGAAGCCAATCACCTGCTCCTCGGCGCCACAGGTGAACGCCACCCCGAGGAATACGTTCTCGAACTCCGACCGCGCCGTGCTTACATTGCGGACGGGACGCGGAGTAATGCCAAACGTTTCACGCGCTTGGCGGGCGGCGTCGGTGAACGGTTCGGTGTCCTCGATCAATACCTCGACCCGCGAACCGCCGAGCGCGTCGATTTCCTCAAGGATGCTGATCAGATTTGATCGGGTTTGGACGAACGGTTCCGGCACCTCGGGGCTAATGAACGCTTGGATGAACACCGGCCGATCTGCTGGCAGCACGTCGAGCAGCGCCCGCGTTTCCGCGCTGAGGGAATGTAACTGCTCGGCGGTGACATCGACGCGGACGCTCAGTCGGGTCGCGAACACTCCGAGGCTAATCAGTACGAGCGTGCTGGCGACGGCGCGGACGGTGTGATGCGCCCACATCGGGTAGCCATCGGCACGAGCCACCCAATGACGCCGGCTCAGCACTAAGACGTTGAGATAGAGAAAGAACGCGCCGACCCCGATGAAATACAACACCGCCGTAAGGCTGATGATGCCTTTGGCGAAATCGTCGAAGTGCACGAGTACGCCGAGCGCACCGAGGATCTGCTCAAGACCCGGGCTCACGGCCCCGACCGCTTGCCCGGCGACGATCAACGTCGCACAGAACAGCGCCCCAACGATAAACGCGATAGTCGCGTTTTTTGTCAGCAGCGAGGCCAGCATGCCGACGGTGGTCAGTGCGGCGCCGACGAACCAGTAGCCGACGTAGTTACCAAACATCAAGCCTAGGTCCGGACCGCCGAGGTAGAACAAGACCAAAACGTAGCTCAACGAGAGCACGAGCGAGGCGGTGTAGATCCCAAGCACCGCGAGGTACTTGCCTAGGACCACTTCCAGGTCGCTTGCCGGCAACGTGAGGAGCAGTTCGTCGGTCCCGAGCTTTTTCTCCTCGGACCAAACGCCCATCGTTAGTGCCGGGATGAAAAAGAGCAAGAGATACGGTAGCGCGGCGTTGAGCTGATCGAGGTTGGCCAGGTTCTGAAGAAAGAATCGGTCTTGCCAGAACGCTGCCGCGGCGCTTAGAAAGATGAACAGGGTGATGAAGACGTAGCCGCTAGGACTGCTGAAGTACATTCGCAGATCACGCCGGGCCACCGCCTTAACGATCGCGGCGTTAATTGTAACGGTCATGAGGTCAATCTTCCCCGTCGCGGTTCGTGCCCTGCGCTGTGTTGTTTCCGTCAGACCCGTCGGACGGTGGCGCATTGTCGCTGGTCAAGCGATAGAACGGCTGCTCTAGTGAACCATCCTCTTGGAGTTCCGAGACCGTCCCGTCGAACACTAACTGCCCGTTGTTCACCAGAAGCAACCGATCCGCCACTGCCTCGGCCTCGTGTAGGATGTGCGTAGAGATTAGCAGGGTTTTGGTGCGTCCGAGTTGCTGTATGTTGCTGCGAAACTGGCGGATCTGGTTCGGATCGAGACCGGCCGTTGGCTCGTCCATGATTAGCACGTCAGGGTCGTGGAGAAGCGCCTGCGCGAGCCCGACCCGTTGCTTGTAACCTCTTGACAGCTTGCCGATCGGTTTTTCGGTGACGAGCTCAAGTGAGCACAGCCCGACGACCGCGTCGATACGCCTCTTCAGGGTTCCACTCTCCATTTCCCGCGCCTCGCCGAAGAATCCGAGCAGGTCCAGCGGGGTCATATCCGGATACATCGGACCATTCTCCGGAAGATATCCTAACCGCCTTGAGGCCTCGATTCGTTGCTGTCGGACGTCGAACCCCGCGATGGCGGCGTCCCCAGCACTCGGTGCCAGATAGCCGGTCAGCATCCGCATCATCGTCGTCTTGCCGGCGCCGTTCGGCCCCAAGAAAGCGACGACCTGGCCTTGCGGAATTGAGAATGAGATATCGTGCACGGCAACGAACGGGCCATAGTACTTGCAGAGCCCCTTCGCCTCGATCATCGTTGTTGCTGACCCTTGGTCCATTGTGCTACCAGTCAACCGGAGTTCGGCCGCGTTGGGGTGCGGAATGGCTTAGTGGCCTGCAGTCCATGCTAGAGCCAGACCTCGTATCGTGCAGTAAGCAAGGATAGCTAATCCAGGTGGTTCGTATCAAGATGGGCCTATTGCAATCGTCACTTCAGAGGTAACGTCGGTGGTAAGTAGTGCCTCGTTGTAACCGAGGGGCGGTCGAGTGATTGCGTGGTGTTCGCGCCGTCTTGACTTTGGATGCTAGACACCGATACCTCCGTGTGCATGGTCGAGGAACATCTCTGGCTAGAAGCGAAGGAGATATGACACCTTCGTAAAGAAGGCCTGGTTGGTCCGCTTCAGCGTGGTCACCGGAAACAACTTGTCATCGATCAGACTTCCCTGCTGGTAATGATCATCGTAGCCGATGAAAAAGGCTGTTCCTGCATTGACACGATACGTGAACAGCACGTTCAGTCCGAGTGCCCTGTCGAACGTGTTGTATTCGGTGATGTTCCTGAACAAGAGGCGTTCGGTGAACTGATAGGTAGTGAATGAGCGAAAGATCTTTACGTCGAAGACCTCCTCGCCGTCTTTCCGAAGATCCAAGAACCGGCTCGTGCGGACGATGACATCGGAAGTCAGCCGCGACGACGGCCGAAGGGTCATGAATAGTCCGCCCTGAGACATGTGTCCGAGGAACGGGTTTTCGGTGAATGAGATCTCTTCTCCCCACTGGAAACCACCACCGACGGAAAAGTAACGGCTACTGTTGATGTTGCCGTTCAGTGTCATCGTCGTCTTGAAAAAATCGATCTGATTGAATCGCTCCATGTCTCGGTTTACCGCGGCGTTGACACTAATGTTTTTTGCGAAGATGGCGTTAAGACCAAGGCTGGCTTTCTCGTCTTGCAGGGCATCGTCGAAATCGTAGTTCCGACCATAATTGAAGCGTGGTCCCCAGTTGATGATCCAGTCCTCAGGCCACCAGCGGTACGCGACGTTACCTTGAACCTGTCGCATGTCGACGCGCCGCACGAAACCGGTATCGGTCTTGAAGTCCGGATCGAGGACATCTGATGTCATAAAGTAGCTTAGGTGGCGACCGCGGTTGCCTATGCCGAAGTGAAACATCGGTCCTGAGCGCTCAGCGCCGGTTGAGTCTCTGTGCTGCGATTGGATCAGCTTGACACCGATCCTGTGAGTGCGGCCGAGACGGAACCCTGCATCGACGCCACCAACTCGACTGTACGTGTCAAGAAACTCGCGATCGGTAACTATGGCGCCTACGTGTGACTCGGCGTAGAGATCGTAGCGAACGCGCCCCACGAAGACCTGTGCCGTCCTGCCGTACGCTGGGTTTGTCACGTCGTCGACATTACCCGGCGCTTCATCATCTGCTACGAGCAAACCGAGCGTCGTCTTACCCACTTTGCCGGTTATTTTGCCCCCATAGCGCGGATCGACAAGTGTACGAGTGTGGATAAATTGCACCGCACCCCCTAGATCAAAAATCTCGGCGCCTTCTAGGAAAAAGGGACGCAGCTCCGGATAAAAGAGAGCGTATCGCTGATTGACTTCGATCTGTGGGAGGTCAGACTCAACTTGCGAGAAGTCGGGATTGTAGGTCAGATCCGCGGTCAGCTCCGACGTGATGCCGTACTTAAAATTCACGCCCCCTTCTGGTTGGGCGTCCCGCCTCTCGAATTGGCCGGTCGCAGGGTTGAGAGAGCCGAATTGAATTCCTGTCAGGGTCGGCAGGATTTCCCTGGTCCGACTCGTTGACAGATTGGTGATCCCTTCGAGGACGCCCATCTGGGTCATGAAGCCAGCGACGTCGCGCGAAATTGGGGCCCACACGTCTGTCTCATCCTTGCCGTGTACCGACCGAACTATCTGAAAGCCCCACTGGTGTTGCTCCCCCGATGCCCGTCGCGGATATCTCAGGCTTTTGAAGGGAATCGCCATCTCGGCAGTCCAGCCATCCTCAACAAGTGTCCCCCCTGAATCAAAAAGAGTGTTCCAAGAGGGATCGCCTATCGGCAGCTGTCCAGAATTTCCGCCACTGCCGCTGCTGGAGCCACCGCCACCACGCCGACGGCGACCCCCACCGCCAAGTGCGCCGGTGAGCGAATCTGCTTGGACGCCGTACCCGTTGACGGAGAGAACGTACGCACGTTGTTGGTCGAGGAAGGGATCGAAGTAGACCGAGATCGTATCGTCCTCAAATGTTGCGTCGCGGTCACTTCGGTTCGCTCGAATCAAAGCCGTGTCGGAATAGTGCGCGTGTAATCCGAAGTAGAGATTCTCGCTATCGTACGCGATATACACGTCAGTTGCTTCGCTTGCAGGTGCGCCATCGAGTGGACGTGTCTGAACGAAATCGGTGATGCGTGCAGCCCTCGTCCAGACCGAGTCGTCCAGGCGGCCATCGATGTTAGGCGCCGCCGATGCTCGTGCCACACGTACGCTTGGTCGACCAGACAGAGCACCAGCCCTTGTGGCAACGCCCACGTGTGGTTCAGCGGTCCCAATTCGTCCGACATCTCCGAAGGTCGCTGTGTCGTCTGTCGCGATCGTGCCCGTGACGTCGCCTGACACGAGAGGGGGAATCGCAGCTCGTGGGAGGTGGGTAACGGTATCGCGCTCAGCCGGCCCGGTCGAAACCACTGGGGTCACTGTCAGATTGGTACTCTGGGTTGGCGTTTGCCCACGTTCGAAGAACCACAAGCCATCACTAAGTTCAGCCACGACGCGGTCCTGGAGCGCAAAAATTTCGTCGAGGCCCCCGTCAATCTTCACGGTCTTGTTCACGGCTCCGCTCTCCACTTCAATGAGTCGGGCTGTGATCCGCACGCGGTCACGAAGCCGTTGATACCCACCGGTGACAAGCCATTCCACGCCCAGATCATGACCCAACCTGAGAACCTCTTGGTCGGCCGGTGACGATAGTTCCACATCGAGCGTGCGAATCTTATCGATCAAAGTTTCTTGACCAATGATCGACAGGGCGGTGACCTGCTCCAAATCTGTTGTCACCGTTTCGGATATACCAACACCGATCCAGTCGTCTCCGGATTGACCAGAGATATTCGTGAAGGGAACAACAGCAACCGTGTCCGATCCCACGTACACACCACCGGTATCCGGCCCCACTGGTGCCTGAGCCCTAGGAGTCGTGGCTAATGTGGTGCCTAGGACTAGAACGGTCGCGAAAACGACAGTGTCGGGGGACAAACGCATCACTCGTATCACATCCTACACTGGCGCATCCATCGCATTGCTTTTAGGGGCTCACATCCATCTCTATTAGGACCTGTGGACCATTCATTGGATGCGAAACACACAAAATCACGCGGAGCATGAGAACGACGACGCGGACTCACTAACAATGAGGTCTAGACGTTGCTGGTGCCGGTCTCGGCTTCGTACACGATGTCGCCCGGCGCGACCAGAGATTCACGTGCCACCGAGCTGATCAATGCCAGGGTGAACGTGACACGCCCAAGTGTGTGTCTGTCGATCGCTCAGCTCGTTTACCGGGATGCAGCCATGACCACGCGCGGCCGGCCCATAACAAATACCTGTACCTGGACGTCTCGCCGGCCGTCACACCGTAGGACAGGTCACGTCCTTTGGCCATTTCGGGCACAATATTCTCGTGCTGGCAGCCTGGCAGGTCCTCGGGGTCGCGCTTCTCGCGCTCGGCGGATTGCACGCTGCCGTGCCGACTCAAGAACCCGCCACATCCGGCGAGGCGCGCGACCTGGTTGTCAAGGCTTTGGAACGATTCGCCTGGAACGAGGAGCATCGTTTCGAGACCCGGCATCGCAGCCTGATGCTCCGGGAGGTTCGGCGCTTTGACAGTGACGGCCGCGTCGAGGAGGAGGACTTGGGCGACTACGAAGTCGTCCCGATCGACGGCGCTCCGTACGAGCGGCGGCTTACGATTAACGGGCGTCTACTGAGCGAAGAAGAACAGAAGGGAGAGCGACGACGTGAGGCCGAATTCCGTGAGGAGCTCCGCCGGGCGTACGAAGCTCCTGATGATGCCGAGGAAGACGACGATGGGATCGTGTTCAACGAGGAGTTGGTCGGGCGGTACCTCTTCACTCTCGAGGCCGAGGAACTGCTGCGTGGTCGCCCGAGCTACCGCATCTCGTTCAGGCCACGTGCTGGGCGCTTGCCGGTACGACGCCGAATCGACTACGCGCTCAACAAGGCGCGTGGGCAAGTCTGGATCGATCAGGAGACGTTCGAAGCTGCCCGCGTCGAGTTCGCGCTGATCGGTAAGGTCCGGCTCTGGTGGGGGGTTGCCGGCACGATCTCGCAAGCGCGCGGCTCACTCGACCGCGGTCCGGTGCTTGCGGACATCTGGGCACGGCTGCAGTTGGAGACGTACACCGATGTTCGCGTATTTTTCAGCCGGACGCGTCGTGCCGAGCTCAGACAGTGGCGTGACTTTGAGTTGATCGTGGAGTAACCCTTTCCACGAGTACCATGACGCTTCACGCGGGAACGCGAGTCAGTCTGTGTGAAATCCCCAGCCTGATCGATGCGGGCGGCGTTGGTCAGTCTGCAGAGCCAGGGACAGCCGACTTGAACACGAGGTTAAGTTGCTCGCCTCGTTGAACCATCCGAACATAGCCGCGCTCTACGAGCTGCTGGAAAGTGATGACCTCCGAATTCTGGTCATGGAGGGCCAAACGCTAACGGAGCGCGTGTCCGCCACTCCTCTTTTGATCGAGGATAGCGTCGTGCTTCGCACGACTGCGTAGGCAAGTTTAGAACAAGCCTCAGGCTATCCGGGCATTTGGCTGATGTCTCATGTCGGATTGCGGTAAGTCGCGAATATAGAACTGTACCAAGATCGCGGACCGACGTGAGATCAGTCGGTGGCACCGCTGCGACGAAATCGCAGTGGTGACGCTCTATGCGACGATTTTTTTTGCGTTAGTGAAAGTCACGACTGCCGGCGGGCGCGGGCTGGGTCGTCATCTGAGGCACCCAGAGCTCGTCAGCCACGAGATGAACGGTGTCCGATTCAGCTTGGAGCTTGCCAGTCACCCCCAGAAACGACGCGGTACGGGCCAGTGCCGCGTAGTCGTCGAAGACTTGCTTCCAGATCACCACGTTTACGAAGCCGGTCTCGTCCTCCAGAGTCATGAACGTGACGCCTCGGGCGGTACCCGGCTGCTGTCGGCAGATCACGATGCCGGCATAGCGAACCCGTTGGCCGGTGCGCATTGCAGCAATGGTCTGCGCATCAGGAAGTTTCTGGGCCGTGAGGACATCGCGCAACGGCGCGAGCGGATGCCCGTGCGTGCTGTGGCTGCTGAACTGGTAGTCCCAGGTAATCGTCTGGAACCAGCTCAACGGGTCGAAGTCTGGCAGCGCCTCGCGCGGCATGAGTGGCAGCGTCCCGGCCTGGCTTTTTAATAAACGGGTTAACCCGTGAACCTCCCATAACGCCGCGCGGCGGGCGGACTGGAACCGGGTGAAAGCCCCTGTCTCGGCCAACCGGCGGAGTACCCGATCGTCGAGCCCGGTGCGATAGGTGAAATCCTCTAGCGACGCAAACGGCCGGACCGCACGCGCCACCGCGATCCGTCGCCAGTCGCGCTCTTTGGACAAGTTCTTTACATAGCGCAGTCCCATCCGTACAGCGAAGGAACGTTTCTCAGGATTCGGTTCGAGCGTACAGTTCCAGTCACTCTGCACGACGTCGACAGGGCGTACCGCAACGCCGTGCCGCTTTGCGTCCTCGACGATCGTCGCCGGCGTGTAGAATCCCATCGGTTGTGCGTTCAGGAGTGAGCAGGTGAAGACGTCTGGGTAGTGACACTTGATCCAGGCGGTCGCGTAGGCGATTAGTGCGAAGCTAGCTGCATGGCTCTCGGGAAAGCCGTACTCGCCAAAACCGCGGATTTGCTTGAATACTCGCTCGGCGAATTCGTGGGTGATGCCCTTCGCCATCATGCGGGTGATCAGCCGTTCACGGTGCCGCTCGATCCGCCCGGTGCGGTGCCATGCTGACATGTCGCGCCTGAGCTGGTCGGCCTCGCCCGGCGTGTAATCGGCTGCCACGATCGCCAGCTTCATCACTTGCTCTTGAAACAGCGGAACCCCGAGAGTCTTCTTCAGGACCGGCTCGAGACACGCATGGGGATAGACAACCGGCTCGGTACTGTTACGCCGCCGCAGATAGGGATGGACCATGTCACCGGTGATTGGGCCGGGTCGCACGATGCTGACCTCGATGACTAGATCGTAGTAATGGCGCGGCCGGAGCCGCGGTAGCATCGCCATCTGCGCACGGCTTTCGATCTGGAAGACACCGACGGTGTCCGACTGGCAGATCTGGTCGTAGGTGTCCGGATCGTCCGGCGGGATCCGGCCGAGTGACAGCGGCCGTTCATAATGCCGGTCGAGGAGCTTAAAGCTCAGGTCGAGTTGCGTGAGTGCACCGAGCCCCAGCAGGTCCACCTTAAACAGCCCGAGATCCTCAAGGTCGTTCTTGTCCCACTGGATCACCGTGCGCTCCGTCATGGTGGCGTTCTCAATCGGTACCAGGTCGTGGACCGGTTCGTGCCCCAGCAGGAACCCACCGGGATGAATCGATAGATGGCGTGGGAAACCCTGAATCTCCTCGGCCAGACGGAAGAAATGATTGTGGATGGGATTCTCCGAATCGAGCCCGGCGTCGGTCACGGCTGATGTGTCCAACCCGTTGTCGTGAGACCGCAGCTTGGCAAGACGATCGACCGACGTCTCGGACAGGCCTAGCGCCTTGCCGACCTCCCGCACGGCGGACCGCCCGCGGTACCGGATGACGTTGGCTACCATGGCGGCACGGTCTCGGCCGTATTTCTCGTAGACGTGCTGGATCACTTCCTCGCGCCGCTCGTGCATGATGTCGAGATCGATGTCCGGCGGCTCGTGGCGTTCTCGTGACATGAAGCGCTCGAATAGCAGCTCGACGCGTGTCGGATCGACCGCGGTGACCCCGAGGCAATAGCAGACGACGGAGTTCGCCGCCGATCCCCGACCCTGGCACAAGATGCCCTCCTGCCGACAGAACCGGACGATCTCCCACATCGTCAGGAAGTAGCCGCAATAATCGAGTTCGTCGATCAACGCGAGCTCTTTATCGATCTGATCGCGTATCGATAGCGGTACTTGGTCGCCGAAGCGATCGTACGCTCCTCGGGTGGCCAACTCGCGCAGCCAGCTCAATGACGTCTGGCCATCTGGGAGCCGATCGGATGGATAGCGATACCGGATCTCCGAAAGTGAAAAGGTGCAGCGGGATGCTACCTCCTCAGTTCGTACGACGAGGGCTGGTGCGTCGGCAAAGAGCCGCGTGAGGACTCGGGGTGCCTTCAGATCGTGCTCTGCGTTCGGTTTCGTCAACCGTCCGACGGACGGGAGGGTGACGCCGTGTCGGATGCAGGTTACGACATCCTGGAGATCACGACGTGCCGGGGTGTGATAGAGCACCTCGGTGGCGGCGACGAGCGGGATGCTGGCCCGGTCTGCATGTTGGCACACTTGGGCTTCTTCGTGTACCTCTTCGGCCCGCTGGTGCCGGCTCACCATGGCGTACAATCGGTCGCCGAACGCTTCTCGCATTTGCGCGATGACCGCACGGGGCTCCACGTCACGCACAAGTGCGCTGCGGTCCCCACCCCACAAGGCGATGACACCGTCCGCGTGCTGGCAGACCTCCGGCCAGGTGACGCTCGACTCCCCTTTGGGGTGCCGTAGCTGACCCGCCGTGAGCAACCGGCAGAGGTTCGCGTAGCCGACACGGTCCATCGCTAGCAGCACACAGGTCGACGGGTAGTCCGGATCAGCGATCGTCACCTGCGCGCCGACGATGAGGTGCAGGCCGAGTTCGCGCGCCTTCACATGTGCGCGTACCATGCCGTACACGCCGTCACGATCTGTCAGCGCGAGCGATCGTAAACCGAGTGCATGCGCCTGCTCGACCAGCTCTTCGGGATGGCTCGTCCCTTCGAGAAACGAGAAGTTGCTCTTGCACCAGAGTGGCACGTAGGTCATAGGGCACTTGTCCACAGTTGCTTTTCAAAGCACTGCATCAATCAAGAGAATCCAAAAATCGGCGTTCTACTCACTCCACTTGCCCTTGCCAGTACCAGCGCCGGTGCGGCCGGTCGTAGTAGATCCAGAGCATGGCGCCATCGCGCATTTGGGCGAAGTAGAATTCACGATGCACGGCGGCCCGCCACCACCCACCCGATATCAGATGCGGCCCGGCGAGCTCCATGACGTGGCCGTTCATCCCCTCTTGCACCAGCCAGTTGTCCGGCTCATGCCTCGTCCGTGGTGGCAGCGGGATCGGGTGGATGTGCATGCGGCGCACCAACGGTCTCAGCGCAACCTCTCGGGGTTGCGGGCGGGTTACCACGTCGACTGGTTCCCAGGCGAACCGCGCTTCGGGAAGATGTCCCTCGGTGACGCGCGCGCGTACGACGGCTTGATCGCCGAACTCCGCCCGGATCTGGGCGAGTGCGCGGTTGGCTGCCGACAGATCCCGGCGCGGTTGCTCGACGAATAACCCCTGTTGCACAGAGGTGGTGCGGATCGCGCTGGCGGTGATCCGTATCTCGGTGACACCGGCGGACAGCGCTATCGCCTCGAGACGCAGACGTACCAGGTTCATGATCTGACGGGCATCCACCGTTGGCGTTGCCGGCCGGATCCACTCCGTCCGGACACCGGTGCGGTCCAGTCGGAACCGGAGTGCCAACGCGGCAAGCGCCTCCTGACGCGCCGTCAGGGTGATCAGCAACCGGTGCAGGAGTTGCTTGATGAGAAACACCAAGCGGGAGACGTCGGTCTCCGGATCATCGAGATCATGGCGCTGGACGAGCGGATCATCCACTCGTAGTGGCTGCAACGGTACCCATAGATCGTCCGCTGCCAGTTGGCGCAGTCGGTGTGCGTCGAGACCAAAGCGCCGACGGATCCCCGCAACTGGGAGCTGGAGGAATGCCCGTACCGTCCGGACACCGAGCTTGTTCAGAGTATCCCGCAGACCCGGCTCGATCCTTAGGCGCTCCAACGGTACTTGCTCGGTTAGCACCTGTTCCTCGGAGCGATTTCGGGCGATGGTGATGTTGTGGTTGACTGACTTCGCGATGGCGTACGTGCCGAACCGGGTGAAGCCGACGGCGATTGAGGTATGAAAGCCGCTCACCTCGAGGGCCAAGCGGATCTCGGTGGCCCAGTTGCGGAGCGAGGTGTACAGGTGCGAGAGCCCGGAGGCGTTTAACCAGAAGACCCCGGGCTCGTCATCACACGGCTCCACGTCGGGGCTGAACTGGTGCAGCCGGTCGACGACGAACGTGACGCTGTTCTTGATTTCCGCGGCCGGCACCTCGCCGGCATGCAGCGTTCGCGTCAACGACAGTCCGGCGCTGTACCGCATGCCTGCCCGGATACGATGCGCGCGCGCCTGTTTATTTGCCCACAGGATCACGCCCTGCGGCTTGTCGCGATCGACGACCACGACCGGTCGGGACACCCACTCCGGGTGACGTTTCAGCAGCCACTGCAGTGGAAACGCAGGAAGTTCAACGCAAGCCATCCGGTCCACGACACAACTCCTCGTTCTTCCACCCGGGACCTCGGCGCTTGTCCTTGAGGATGCATACCTGACATGAAAATCGATTCTTATCGCAGCGCGTGCGTTGCGACTGTCCACGCACCGTGACGAACGATCCCAGTGAGGGCTGTCGGTCGGTCTTCGTGGTTAGACAGAGGATGAGTGTGCCGTGCCGGAGGGCTTGCTCGGCTAGACGGATTTCGACAGCGATCGGCAAGTCGAAACACTCGCCAAAATCCAACACTACCAGCCCGAAGGCACCGGAGCGCGCTAGTTGATCGGCGGCGCGTACGCCCTGCGTTACGCTGGGCACTCGGATCACCGGAAGCGCCGTTATGTCCACTCCGCCGTCCGCTGCGTCTGGTGGGAAAAAGATGCTGTTGGTTTGGGTAATCCAGGCTACCGGTTCGCCATGCCGTTGCACATCGAGCACTAGGCTGAACGCCAACGTGAGCGGGGCCGCGGCACCGGCGCTCGAAAGCTCAGCCAGGCAGCCCCCGAGTGCCCTACTGGTCCATGACGGCGGCCCGGGCGTTGCCAGGTTTCGCTGCAGCCATGTGGCTGAGGCTTGTACGAGATCGCTCAACGCGGTCGCTTTTGTCACGGGGGTTCTCACGCGTCACTTCAAGATCCGCCGCACTTCGATCACTTTGCCTAGGATGGTTACCTTTCCAGCCTCGAGACTGATCGGGTCGAACGCAGGGTTCTCGGGGCACAGTTCTACCCGCCGGCTACGCAGGCGCAACGTTTTGACCGTCACTTCCTGTTCGACTAAAGCCACGACAATCTCGCCGCTCTCGGCCACCGGTTGTCGCCGCACGATTACCAAGTCGCCGGAGAGAATCCCCGCACCGGTCATGCTCTCGCCACGCACCCGCAAGGCGAACAGCTCCCCGGGTGTTCCCCGTGTCTGGACCGGGAGATAGCCGTCTGGATCCTCAATTGCGTCATCGAGTGCCCCGGCCGGCACGCGACCGAGAAGTGGAGCCAGTATCGTGTGCGGCCCGGGCGCCATGTGAGGTAGTCGATAGCCTCTGGATTTATGACGCGTGACGACCAGCCGGCCCTGCTCGACGAGCTGCTCGAGGTGCTGGCGCGCTGTTTGGACCGCCCGAAAGCCAAACGCGTCCTGCACCTCTCGGACGGTGGGCGGCTGGCCAGTCAGCAGCCTCGTTTGGACGAACGTGAAGACCTTTTCGCGTGTTTCTCCCGCCGGTGTGCGCCCCATCGATTCCTCCTGACTTGTTTCCAGTGGGGGACTTGGAGAATAACATACATTTGTATGTTAAAAGAAAGCTAATTGACGGTGCTTGGGTTTCTGTTCTTTGAGGTCGTGTGCTGCGAGATGTTCGCCGGAACGCTAGCGGCGGACGAGGAAGTCTCGCCCATTAGGGCAAGCTGAATTCCTAGTGCCTCGATCATCTTTGGTGTGTATCAAGGTTCCTTACGTGCGTGTAAGTGGCGTTAGGGGGCAACCTGGGGTGACCTGTTTCGTGGACACATCCCCCTTTAGGAGGTAGGAGCCCACGATGCCAAAGTCACACTGAACAATGGGTAGCCAAAATGGATGAGCTTGGCATGAGCTACGAATACATCGAAGTACCAGGCGGCAGTCATAGCAGTGTCAGACATGCCAATATCGACAAAGTGTTTGCTTCTTGCGACAAATACCGCAAGCACTCGCTCTCATTACTTCAAGCCGTTAAATCAACTCCATGACCCACAACGCGTACACCACTGACATGGCAGTCACCCCGTTCACGAACGTCACACCGCCATAAGAGATGAGCGCTGCCTTGAGCGACATGCGGGACAGCGACATGCACACCCAGAAGTAGCTCGAGTTCACGTATTTGATGATCATCGAACCGGCGGCGCCGGCAAGCATGGTCGCCTCCGGGCTTAGCCCGAGCGTGTTCATCATGGGCGCCGCGACCGACGCGGCGGTGATCACTCCCACCGTTGTGGACCCGGTAATCATGTTACCGGCCACTCCAAGCACAAACGGTAAGAAGATTGCTGGCAACCCTGTGTACGTCACCCCGCGTGCGATGGCGTCAACGGCGGGCGTTTCGCGCAGGATCTGACTCAGCGCGCCTCCGAGCCCCGTCACCATGATGATCATTGCCGAGGCGCGAAGCGCATCCTCGATCCACTTGCCGGTGCGCGCTTCGGCCTGCTTCTGGGTGGTGTTCCGGTAGGCGAGCAGGATCCCAATGCCCAGCGCCACGACTGGCCATCCGAGATAGAGCATCGCTGTGTTGACGATGTGCTCGGCCGGCAGGGTGAAGGCGGTCACGCTCTGCCCAGCGATGAGACCGAGCGGGATGAGAATCGGTGCATAGGCCCGCCATGTCGACGGAAGCTCCGATTCGCGTCCCTGTTCGATGAAGGACTGGCCCACGAATTCCCGTGATGGCGGCGAGTCGATATGGGGGCCGACGATGCGGGCATAGCCCCACCCGGCCAGCGATGCGACGAGGGTGGCGAGACCGCCATACAGAATCACCTGACCGATATCTGCCTCCACCAGTGCCACGGCGGCGAGTGGTCCGGGTGTGGGCGGCACCATGGCGTGGGTGAGTTGCATGGCGCCGATGAGCCCGGTCGCCATCACGCTCATATTCAGACCGCTACTAAGCGCCGCGGAATGAACCAGCGGGTTAAGGATCAAGTAGCCCACGTCGGAAAAAATCGCCAGGCCGACGACGAAACCGCTCAGCGTAAGCGCCAGCGGCATCCGCGACTCGCCGACCCACCGGATCATCGAGACTGTGATCCGTTCGATGCCACCCGTGTGCTTGAGTGCCTCGGCGAGGATAGAGCCGAGCACTATCACGACTGCGATGCTCTGGATCGTGCGACCGAACCCTTGCTCGAATGCATCGATGAACATCTGGCGGTCGATGCCGGGAACCAGTGCGAATAAGACGAGTGGGAGGAGCAGCGCGATAAAGACGTGCCAGTTGAATCGGATGATCAAGAGGAAGAGGAGGGCCACCACGGCAACTAACCCGGCGATGGCGATGAGTGCACTCTCGGTGATCATTTAGACGTATTCCTTGTAAACGAAGGCCGACATTATACCGAGGCTAGAAAGAACCGATTGCTGACGCTCGGATATCTGGGACTTTGAGGTCGTGTGCTGCGAGATGTTCGCCGGAACGCTAGCGGCGGACGAGGAAGTCTCGCCCATTAGGGCAAGCTGAATTCCTAGTGCCTCGATCATCTTTGGTGTGTATCAAGGTTCCT
>Ga0310342_100000132_pt1 | contig 36172 bp, 41 predicted proteins | sample S15DNA20500_MG_FD_206155 | JGI IMG/M metagenome (GOLD analysis project Ga0310342, IMG submission 206155) | Marine microbial communities from station ALOHA, North Pacific Subtropical Gyre - S1503-DNA-20-500_MG | ecosystem: Environmental > Aquatic > Marine > Oceanic | place: Pacific Ocean: North... | reverse complement strand
AGGGCTAACCGGACTTCGTTCTTGAGGTTGCGGTGTGCTCGGGCGTCGGACATGAGCTTTCCACGCTAGCATGCCGGCCAGTGATTCCACAAACGTTTGAACCTGACTCCAGCCCATGCGGGTTTGTAACCTCGCTCTCTCGCGTAAGCTAAATCGCTACGGTAGGCGGAAAGTTTCTCCTCTTGCGTGAGGTCTGGATTTTCTCCAAAAAGAGTACGGTACTCCTTTATGACAAACCCCATGGAGTACCCTCTGCGCCTGGCTACGGCTTTAAGTCGCTCAAGCTCGGTGAGCTTGTGCTCGTCTGGCGTATCGCTCCCGGCCCAATGGGCCTCTAATGTCATGCTGAAAATCTTAGGCACCTTCATGGCCTGGATCGGAAAGACGTAGTCACAACGCTCGCAGGTCTTGATGACTGGGTGCATCGCGTTGCCACATTGAGGGCAGTCCTTGACGCGGATCACCTTGTCCGGGTCCACAATGCCCTGCTCCAGCGTAAACAAGCGCTTCTTCAGCGGGCTGCCGTAGATATGGCTCACGCCCGGAAGGTCGATGAGCAGCGCGTGAGTCTTGCCCGGCGAAGGCCGCAGTGCTCGCCCCGTTATTTGCAGGTAACCCGCGACGGAACCGATATTCTTGGCCAGAATTATTACGGCGAGTGACGGAAAATCCAGGCCTTCCGTAAGCACCTGACAATTGGTGATGACTCGGATTTTTCCAGCCCTGAAGGCGGCCATCGTGGCGGCGCGTTCGTCGGTGTCAGTCTCACCGAGCACGGCTCTGGCACTGATGCCCTCCTCCTCGAATTGTAGCGCCAGCTCACGCGCCCGCTTCACACCATGCACATAGACGATGGCCTGCTTTTCCTCGGCGTTCTCTTTGTACGCCTTGACGGGGCACTGGGCCAAGTCTCCGACGTATTCAGTGGGCCGCAGAATTTTACACTTAACCAGGTGGCCGCTCTTCACCAGCTCACCCGGGGTGGCGGCCACCATAAGGTGGTCGAAAGCATTTCCCAGGGGTTTGTTGTCCGACCTGACAGGCGTCGCCGTGAGGCCTAGGATCCGGGCTCGGGGGTAGTGTGCTGACACCATTCGCCAGGAATCTGCGGCGAAATGGTGACACTCGTCGAACACGAGAAGGTCAGCTTTGGGCCAATTTTCTCGTGACAATATAGATTGTACAGTGGCTATCTGCACCGGCTGCTCGGGGTCTGGATCGTACCCCTGGCAGATGACCCCAGCGTCTGGAAAGTAGGTGAGCAGCTGCTCCACAAGCTCTCGGCGATGGCAGACCACGAGCACGGTCGGATAGCGGTTGGCTATCAGGCGCAGGATGGTCGTCTTCCCGCAGCCCGTAGGCCCGGTGATGATGATGCGTCGGTGGTTGCTACTGATAAATCGCTCAGCGGCATCGTCTTGATATGCGCGCCGTTCTCCTGCGCGCCAGTTTGCGTGTGTCGTTTTCGTCATCTTCTAGATATTCGAGAGCCAGGTGGGTTGCGGCGTGAGCCGCGACTGCTAGCTGAGACTGCTCTGTTTCATTCATCCACTCATAGGTGGGGATATCACAGAGCGCCTGGATGACCGCTCGCCGCCAGAAGCAGGGCCTGCCTAAGCCCCTCTTCCAGTTGTGGACAGTCTGCCGACTGGTTTGCAGTAGTCGGGCTATTTGGCTTTGTTTGACCCCGTGGTCAGCACACCAGTCTGCTAGGAGCGCAGAGCCTAGGCTCGAATATTTTCCTTCCTGTTGTGAAATGCTCATGTCAGTAATGTAGTGACTGACTTGGTGATCGTCAAGGCGTGTGATATGCAGCCGGCATGGAAACTTGGATTTTGATGATGATGCTCTCCCTCACCGGGCCTGGCAAAACCATGCACAGCACGGTGGTGGTCCCTCGGGACACGCCTCCGCAGTGCGACAACAAATTCTCTCTGCTGTGCCAGCGGCCGAAATATTCGAAGCGCTGGCGAGACTGGGTGCTGCCGGAGACCAAAGAGGACGCTAAAAAGCGCTGGATGGTGATAGCTCGCGCTATTGCGGACGTATCTCGGACCACAGAACACTGGGGCGGCGGCTCCCAGAGCCTCGCTCAGCATTTGGTGACGATCGCCTACCACGAGAGCGGCTTTGGGCGAGACTCGCACGCTGGGGTGCGAAGGGGAGACTGCAACGGCCGAGGGGAGCGGTGCAGGTCCAGCTGCTTGGGTCAAATTCTGGTGGGTACTGGAAAATCGCATTTTACGGGATATACGCATGAGCAGCTTGTGGGGCTCGATGAGGCCTCAACGCGACGATGCGTGGAAACCATGGGCCGGTACTTGGTAAGCGCTCAGACGACCTGTGGTCGCAAATGGGCCCCTACCTCGGCCACGGGCTCGATGTGTTGGTTCGGGCTCTATGGTGGGGTACGCGACCCGACCACAGATAAGCGCATTTGGGCTCGGGTGCGGACGCTAGGGAAACTCAGAGCACGATCGGGGCCGCCGGGGTCGAGTGCAACTGGGCTAAATACGTCTGTACCAGCGTCCTCTCCTCGGTAGAGCAAACTCCCGCGACGATAATTATGGAGCCAATGAGGCCATCCCAGCTGTAGTTACCTAATAACGAGGGGTCAGTACCCACGGCAATACCGCCCATACCGATCGTGAACATCACCGCGCTGGCGTCTAGGACCCCGTCGCGGTACAAATTCACCACAGCTGGTGAATAGTCGCAGCTAATGACATGGGTGAAGTTGTCCCATACAGAGCCGCTGAGCGGCGGGGGCCCCGTGGCTACCTGGAAGTTGTAAGTGGCGCCGTCCGGGCCCAAGCGAAGTCTGGGGGTCGGCGGGGAAGTGTCCGAAAGGAAATCCGAGGCGGTTAAGAAAGCCCCGCCCATCGTCCCGTCGAAACGCAACACCACAAACATCGTCATAATATTCGCTGCTGCGAAGCTAGTATCTGATAGCCAGCGTGAGTTAGGATCGATATTGCCGCTGGTGGCATAGTGGCAGCACCCGTTGAACTGCACGTCGTCATAGATCGGCGAATTAATCAAGCTGTCCTGCGTAAGTTGGTAGCCGTTCCCGCTCAGGTCGTCCCAGGTCTGCACCTGTGCGCCGCCCGCCAGCGGAATAGCGGTAGAGTCGAGCCAAATACGCAGCGGCAGCGAGATGTCAAGTGGGCTCCACTGCTCTATGTGGAAGCTCGTGGGGGGGATGGCGGCATAGTAGGGCGCCACAGAAGCCGGATAGTGCGTAGCCACAAAGCTATCAAAGGCCGCAATCCCGCCCACGCTTATGAGTTTCGCATCCGCTGCCTTGGCAGCAAAGGGCAAGCCCGGAGTCATGCCGCTAAACGGCACGCCAGGGCCCCCAGCTGGCGTGCTGCCCGAAAATCCCTGTATCTTATAGAATTGCTCACTCATGTCTCCACCTTAACAGCTTTGGTCACATGGCGAATACCGGCTTTAGAGGCTACTTCGATAGTCTGCTGGCGTATTTTGGCGCCAGCTGCATGCCCTTGCTCGTACCCGGCATTATAATCGGCACAGACGGTGCTCGGGATTTCCTTGTACTGGAAGGCCATAAGATGGCCGGCGCGAAATCCACGTATAAAGGCCCGGTATTCGTCGCTTGCGGCGATATCACTTAGTTGACTCATGTCTATTTCTCCTTGTCGTGCATTTTTAATTCAATTTCTTGGTCCGCGCGTTCTGTCCACTGCGGATATCTATCCGCAAGGAGGCCCAAGCGCTTGGCATAGACGACGGCCATCGCGCTCGATACGCCGAGAATAGGCACCGAAAGCAGTGCACGTAGACTCTCAAGGTACACGGGCAGAAATGCGCCGTAGCTTGTGAGCGGCGCAATCATGAAGCCACCTTGACCACTCGCCACTCTTCCACAAGTGTCCAGCGATACGCCAAATCACGTGCGTATGCCTCGGCATCCGATTCCGTGTCAAAGGTTAGGCCGTTGCCGCACCAATTGCCCGAACTGTCTGCGATTACTTCTACTTTATACATTTGTCTCTACTCCTTTTGTGATTGGTTACTACTCGCCGAATTTCAAATAGCGCGCATATTCTTGCGCGCCGGCATACTCTTCCCCAAACAGCAAATCAGTCTTGTACTGGTTATAGTCCGCCTGCCCCGCTTGATATTCCGCGCATGGGATAGGCTCGCATATAACGTGGCGATACACTCCACGCTTGCGCGTGCCCTCAATTAATTGCCCCCGCACAATCGGGGCATTACAGTCTGGACACTCGCTATTTTTCCTTGCTTCAAATGACATTGTCTTTCTCCTATTGTTTATCAGTGTTCAACAATTACGACGTCGCGACCCCGTTTGGGGTTGCATAGCTTGCAGGATACGCATTGAACGGCGTTCTTAGTGTCGTAAGCTGGGCAAATGGTCTCATGATTGGCAATCGCCGAGCCGAGTTTATCAGCCCTAAACGTATGCCAACCCATGGCTTGAGCTTGTAGCATCGCCTCAAAAGACGACACGCTAGCCATTAGTAACGATTGCCATGGTTGCGCAAATGCAAGGTGCCATTGGTTCGAATAGCCAACATGATCTTGGGCGGCAGATGAAAGCTCTCGCCCGAGTTCGATAGGCAACATGGCGGGATCACCATAAGCGCCCCATCGCAGTATTTTGCCCGAATGCTCAAGCGCTCGCTTTGCACGCTCAAGTCCAACCGGAGTCGCGTCTTTTAGGCTTCGATGAATGCTTAAGGGCGCTTCATGCTTAACGACATAACAAGCTTTCATCCCATTGGCCTTGAGGTACTCGCCGTTTGCCGGCCGCCTAACGCAATCGCCGCAGCACGAACGGTCATCGCCAGCTTTCGCCGCCGTATGAGGCTCGGCTTCGGCCGACATTATCCAAGCATTTGCAGTAGGGCCAGTTTTGCGGTTTACGCTATCGCGCACTAGATTGGTGATGGCCAAGTAGATTGGCCGGCCATCGTAAGCGCTTGGGCCTTGCCAAACTTTCATGCTGGTTTGGTTGACCATGCCGAGCTTGCGCTTCGTGTTGGGCTTGCGTGGTAGTCCGAGTGTTGCTAGCTGCATTTGTCTTTGCTCCTTGTTGTGATTGGTAGCGCTTAAGACTGCTGAGCCTTGGAAGCTCAGCAGGGTTTAAGGGCTATCCCACGCTAAGCTTGAGATAAACCAGCGAGGCTACGGGAATGAACGTGTAATTGGTTTTCATGTTGTCTCTTTTCCTTGTTGTGTTGTTGTTGGATTAGTATCCTGACGTTTCCATGCGCGCATAGGCTTCATGCGCCTCAAACCATTCATCGTCACCGCCTGCTATAAGCTCCACCGGAATGTTGCGCGGCGTGCATGTGCGTTCGATTAGTGACAAGGTGCGGTAAAGCCGCGACCACTGGCCGCCCTGGTTAAGCACGCAATAGGCATATATGCCCGCTATGAGGTAGAATCTTTCGGCGGTCATGTTGTCCTTTCGGCTAGAAGTTGCACGTTGTCCGTGGACCTGAAGGTGGTTTCAGTAACCCCATCAATGGGGTTGGCCACGAGCACACCCACGAGCCATACAAGCTCGGTCCGTCGCGCTGCCCGGTGCCCTCGTTGCGGCTTACCCACGCGAATGACGACGGATGGTATGCCCCCTACCAGTATGCTGTCACCCCTGGAAAGCTCGCGTGGCAGCTTGGTCATCGTGTTTTTCATGAGTTGTAGCCCATGAAGCCGTCCACGGTCTTTTCCTGCGCGTTGTAGGCGTCCAGTGTGCCAAGCGCCCCCTCGATAGCAGCCCGAATGGTCCTTAGCTGCTCCCACGCCTTTTCGGCTTGCGCGAGCTGGTCCGGGCTGAGGTCGTGGCGCCCCTCGAATCTGGACACGTCCCCCCGGAGGCGATACGAGAATAGGCCATCTGTCAATCGGAGCGCTTGTAGTGCGCGGACGATCGATGTGTTGACGTCGAAGTTGCCCCCCGGCTGAGTGTTGCTGTAAAGGCCGGGCGCTGATGTTGTGTTGTTCATGGTCTGTACTCCTTGTTGCGATTGGTAATGGGCGAGTAGCGCCCCGTATCGTTCGGGGTATTTGAGAGCAAGCTTACGCACGTCCGAGAGCTTTAGGTTCATCGCGGTGGCGGTGCGGATTTGCCGGGCTAGCGTGGTTTTTGGGTCAACCCCTTTCACGCCGACCATGGCTTCGTCGTAACTTAGTCCCATTGTCTGTACTCCTTGTTGCTTGGTCTATTGGTAGTTTAGTCATTCGGCTTTCATTGTCAATGCATCTATTGACGAATTGTGAAATGAGTTGTCGGTGGTGGGTTGACGTCTCGGGGCGTGATCGGTGATTGGTTGTCGGCCGAGCGGCTGACACTGTGGGGTGGGTTGGGGAAAGGAAACCACTCTGTGGTCGTTTCGGCCCACCGAGGCCGGAGGGGAGGGCTGAGGAGGTCCCCCGGGGCCCATTGGGCCCGCCTGTGCCCAGGGCAGCCCCCCACCCGCGCGCCCGGCGCCGCCCCCTACCCCCTTATCCACAAAAGAAATTCCACCAGGCTCTGAGAACCCCAAATATCCCCAAACACACACGCTATGTACGTTTTCGACACTGAACAGGTACGCACTGGGGCACCAGTGATACAGCATCTGGACCACCACGCCTACATGTAGGTGAAATCCTATTGGCCCGGCCTGGAAATTTCCCAAGCTCCTCGCCAACTATGCATAACTCCTACAGAAATTTTTGGCCACTCAGAATTTTCGCCTCAAAAATCCTGGCCCGGGCCAATAGGAAACCCTACTCTCTATACCCTCTCATAGAAAATTATATATATAGATATAGAGTTTGGGAGAATTACGTGGACCGGCAAAATGACCATATAAAAAACTACCCAGATAACCATTGGTTATGGGCGGGACAATAGGATTTGGCTATTGGCCAGAACTATTGGCCAGGGGGTCTAGATTAGAATGATTCTAATTTAGAGTTAGAAATTCCGCCGAGAGTGGCATTGAAGAATTTGAACATTTGTAAGAGAGCTTTAACTTGGTATGATGTGGGGCATGAAGAGTGACCAGCTTCGAGCCGAAGCTCAGACATACGGGCCGGAGGCTTTGCTTCGGTTGGTAGAGCTGATGCGGATGAGCAGTAGTGATACGACGGCGTTAAAGGCTTCGGAGGCTATTTTGCATCGTGCGTATCCTGCTGCGCTTGACAAGGCGGAGAAGGCTGGCGGTTTGGATAAGATGCCCCGCGCCGAGAGGATTGAGGTATTGCGGGAAGCCTTATCGAAGGAAGAGTTGGATGAGGCCAGGGAGCGAGGTATGATTTCGTAGCCATGAGTGATGATAACTGGATTCAGGGTGCGATTAAGAAGCCTGGTGCTTTGCGCAAACAGCTGGGCACTAAGCCGGGTAAAGACATCCCGCTGAAGACTTTGCAGAAGGCTGCGAAGAAGGGCGGTAAGCTGGGCGAGCGTGCGCGGCTGGCACTTACTTTGCGTAAAATGCGTAAGAAGAAAAAGAAGAAGTAATGCCGCTGAAGCCTGGGAGTTCGAAGCAAGTTATTCATGACAACATTAAGATGTTGATTCTTGAGGGCAAGCCTCCATCGCAGGCTGCGGCTATTGCTTACGACAAAGCTGGTCGTGGTAAGAAAAAGAAGAAGACGAAGAAGAAGTGAGCGAGGCACTTCGCTACGCTCAGCGCTATCAGCGGCGTAAGCTTTCGGTGTTTGAGCAGCTGATAGCGAACGAGGAGGTTCTCTCGCGCAAGGGCTTTCACAAGATGAGTCCTTGGTGGAAGCGAAGTCTCAAGTCTTTTTACGCTAAGGAGAAGGCTAGTCGCCTGGTTCTGCGGGTGGGCAGGCGTGGGGGGAAATCCAGTACGCTATGTCGGGTCGCGGTGGCTGAGGTTATGGCTGGCGAGCATATGGTGCCGGCGGGGGACGTGGCAGTTTTTGCTTTTATCAGTGTGAAGAAGGCGGAAGCTCGCGAGAGGCTAAGTACTATTTGTCATATCTTGGTGGCGCTAGACGTGCCATTCGTGCGCCGTGGGGATGAAATCAGCATCGAGGGCATGCCGATCTGTTTCAGGGTTTACTCCGCATCTTTCCGTACTGCTGTCGGTATGACTTGTTGCGGGATTATCTGCGACGAGGTCAGTCGCTGGCGCGATGAGGAGACCGGGGCAAACCCGGCTCGTGAGGTCTTGGCCTCGGTGCGTCCTAGTATGGCTACGATGTCGGGTGCTCACGAATTTTTATCCTCTAGTCCTTGGAGTACTTTAGATGCACATCATGACGCTTTTGAGATGGGTAATACCAAAGACCAGTTGGTTTTTCACGCGCCTACTTGGACGGCTAATCCTTCTATTAGCTACGATAGGTGCTGTGATTTGGAGCCTGACGAATCGGTAAGAGACAGGGAGTATGGGGCTATTCCCATGAAGGCGGGGCTTACCGCGTTTTTCGATCCGCAGTCTATAGAGGATGCCATCGATCCGAATATGAAGCTGCCGCGCGGCGCGCTGGAAGGTGAGTACGTGATGGCGGGGGCCGACTTTGGGTTTAGGCGGGATAGTTCTGCCATCGTCGTTTGTCACCGTAGTAGTGACGGGAGTATCTATAGAGTGGGCGATATGTTAGAGCTTCGTCCCGGTAAGGGCGTACCGCTCAAGCCGAGTGAAACGGTCAACGCATTCTCTACCATTCTGAGGCGCCACGACTTGAAAGCTGTCATGGCAGACGGGCATTATCGTGAAGCTATCTGTGAGCATCTCGCCGACGCGAACATGGGGCTAGTGGACAGTCCCGCTGGCGCGATTGGTAATACCAAGGTGTACGTCAACGCGCGGAGCTTGTTTCATCAGGGTCGGGTGCGTATTCCTGACGATGAGCAAATGCGGAGAGATTTGACAGAAATCCAGCATAGGCCTACGCCTAATGGTGGTCTTCGGATCGTACTCCCTCGCCGGCAGGGCGGGGGCCATGCGGACGCTGTTTCCGCATTGGTTCTGGCGTTGTGGCAGAAGGGCGGTCATATCGTGCCGCATGCGCGGGCTGGCCAAAAGGGTTGGACGCTGGAAGAACTTGACGAGGTTGGCGACTTTGAGCGAGAGTTACAGGGGCGCCGCCTGGTTGAATTTACGGAGACACAATGGATAACCGAGGACAAATCGGACAAATTGCTGAACTGATAGACATGCTCTCCGCTAAAGGCGTGAAGCAGGTCAGGGTTTCTGGGTTTGCCGGGACCGGTGAGCTGGAACTACAACTCGGTTTGCCTCCGGTGGCGAATGCGCTGGGGACTCCCTCTTACGAGCCTTCGGACGAAGACATTCAATATGCCGCGACGGGGCTGGTGCCGATTAATTTGCGGGAGATGGTCAAATGAGTATGCGCGTCATCAATTGTGTTTTTCACCGATTTGTTCCAGCCCCGGGGAAAGAGATCAAGAATGTCCGTGAACTCACGACTGCCAATACCACTTCGATGGTTCTCAAGGAGGGCATCCTCCATGTGGAATCGAATGAAGGTTCAGCTGTCTACCCGGAAGCGGGTATTGCGCGTTTGGTGGTTGACCCGGAGCCGGTCGTCAAGAAGTCGAGCAAATCCACAAGGCGAAAATAAATGGACGTTCTCCAGGACAGTTGGTGGTGGCTCGAAGAGAGCGACCAAGACTTAGCGAACAGTTGCTTCACCGAGGCCGACCGCATCAACAATGACACGCTGGACCGTCAGCAGCAGATGCTCGAAAGCTCTGCCATGTACGGAGACATGGCCGCGTGGCCGGGGCTCTCGGGGGTCGACCGCGTATTGCCTATGTCTAGGCGTATTAGCCACAACGTCATCGCTACAGCTACGGACGCACTTGTTGCCGAAGTCACCCAGACGCGACCTCGGCCTATGGCTGTTACGGTGGGTGGAGACTTCACCGCTCATGTCAGGGCGCGGAAGCTGACAAATTACTGGGACGCGAAGTTCGACCAGCTCAACGTATACGACATTGGCCGGCAAGCGGTACGCGACAGCATCGTGTGCGGTCTCGGCATCATTCGCCCCTACCGGGTGAGGCCTGGCAGTAAGCACGACGAGGTGAAGTGTGAGCGTATATGGCCGGGCAGTTTTCTTATTGATGATCGCGGTGCTGTTGATGTGCATCCTCGCAGTTGCTTTATTCGTAGAGCTATAGACCGAAGCTACCTAGAAGGTCTTTACCCTGACAAGGCAGACGAGATTCAAAACGCGCGTCGTCCTGACGAGCGTTACGGGATGCTCTACACGGGACGCGAAGATTTGGTAGAGGTGCTCGAAGGCTGGCACTTGCGTTCTGGTCCGGATGCGACGGACGGACGGCACGTCATCTGCATTTCCACGACCGTGCTTCACCGCGAAGACTACGACATGGAGGACTTTCCTCTGGCGTTTTGTCGCGCTGTCTCTCCCATGCGTGGCTTCTGGGGCGAGAGCATCGTGCGTCGCGCTGCCACCGCGCAGTTTGAGTTAAACAAACTACTTCGTCGCGTTCAGGAAAGTATGCATTTGCATGCGGTTCCGCGCGTGTTTGTCAATCGCGGGTCTGGCATAGTTAAGCCTCACTTCACCAATGACTTGGGGATTTTGATCGAGTACGACGGTGCGCCTCCTTTGTTCATGACGCCTAACAGTATGAGTGCGGACGTATACGCGCACATCGACCGGCTGGAGAATTGGATATACAAAGAGATGGGCATCAGCCAGCTCTCGGCTTCTTCGATGAAGCCTGCGGGTCTGAACTCGGGTCGCGCGCTGCGTGTCTACAACGACACGCAATCTAGGCGTTTCATCAATCTGGAGCGCAGCTACGAGAAGATGCACTGCACCTTGGCGCAGCAGATGGTGGAGCTTGAGCGGCAGATTTCTGAGGAGAACCCGGAGCACGAGGTTGTTTACGAGTCTCGCGGCATCAAGGAAGTAATTCCTTTTACCAAGATAGACTTGAGCAGCTCTGTGATGTTGGTTCGGATATTCCCCACCTCCGCGCTACCGACGACACCTGCGGCGAAGTTGCAGGCATTGGAGGAGATGGTCACCAGCGGTATGATCGACAACGAGACCTTCCTACGCATGGCTGATGTTCCTGACTTGGACGCCGTGCGTGACACGGTGGTCGCGCCGCAGGAGCTTCTCGAAAAGCGTTTTGACGAGATGCTGGAGACTGGCGAGTACACGATGCCGGAGCCGTACATGGATCTGACTCGCGGCCTGAAGATGTGTTCTCTTTACATCCAGAAGGCCGAGGTTAAGGGTGCGCCTGAAGACCGGCTTGAGCTTCTTCGTCAATGGCTTGGCGACGCCAAGTCGATGCTGGACGAGGTTAAGAACCAGGGTGCGCAGGAGCGCATGCGTATGAAGTATCAATTGGCAGCCGAGGTGCGTGAGGGCCAAGACCCCGAGCCGCCTCCGGGCGTCATGCCGGCACCTGGTGAGGACGCTGCCGCTACGTTACCTGGCTCGGAAGAGCCCATGGCTGGGACTGACCCCGCCATGGGTGTCGCAACCATGGTTCAATAATTAAGACTGGGAGTCACAAATGGAAGCCGCCGCAGAAGTAGCAGAAGTCGTAGAAGCCGTAGAAACCGCAGAGCCTACCCGCGTTGAGCAAGCGGCTGAGGTTTTGGAGGTAGTCGCCACCGAGGGTGATGCCGAGGTGGGGGATGAAGCCGATCCATTGGACGCGGTGCAGGAGAAGCTCGAAGAGTACGTGGCCGCAGAGATGGAGGGCGACGAAGGCGGCGACGACGAGCCGGCACCGCGAGAGAACGTAGGCAAGGAATATCGCGCGCTACGCAAGCGCAAGCGTCAGATCGAAAAGCGTGAGCAGGAGTTCACGCAGAAGATGGACCAGTTTGAGTCGCAGCAGGAGCAGCTCGAAAAGGGCCTAGAGCTTGTGCGGCTCATGCAGGAGAACCCGGAGATGGCCTTCGGGAAATTCGCCGAGTTGGCGGGGACGGACGCCGACGACTTTTACGAGCAGCTGACCACCCAGAGGCTGAATGGCGGCGAGGCTCCCGAGGAGTCGCCGGCCATGCGGGAAGTCAAGCGTCTGCGCGCGGAGCTGAAAGAGGAGCGCGAGGCTGAGGGTATTCGGCGGGAAGAGTACCAGCAGGAGCGGCACCAGCAGGAGTACCAACGGACGGTCGAGGGGTATGTGCGCGAGGTGGCGGCGATACCTGGAAACGACCAGTTATCGGAGAGGTGGCCCCATTTGGCAGTCATGCGTCCAGATATTCTGGAGTCGCGTGCGCGCTATGCGGTGGCCTGGGCGATAGAGAATTCGCCTAAGTCCACGCTCCCCGAGGTTGTTGACGCGCTTGACGGTATCGTCGGCGAAGAATATAGTTATACATTAGATAGAATGAATCGGGGTTCGGGAAACCCCTCCGCAGAAGTAAAGCCCGAGGGTCTAGGAAAACCTGTCCAGTCGAAACCTAAGTCACTGACATTAACGAATTCAGACGCAGCAGTCACCAGCCGGCATTTGAGAGAAATGTCTCAGTCAGACCGCGTTAAGGCTGCCGCATCCGCGCTCCCCGATTTGGTAGCGTTAATGAAAAATTAGGTTTTACGACGAGGTTAAATAGATCATGGCACAGCTAGACGTTACTAGTTTTCTACCAGCATTAAAGCTTCTCTACCCAAAGGGGCTTGCTGAAATTCTCTATCCCAAATGCCCGCTGATGGGTTGGATGCCCAAGTCCACCGATTTCTACGGTGAAGCGGCAGTCATCACGCCGATGTACGGTGGCACCCGAGGGTCGACGACCTTCACCAATGCCATTAACGATCAAGGTGTCGTGTCTTTATCGCGCTTCTTGGTAACGCGCGTGAAGGACTACGCCCCTGCCAGCATCGAGGCAGAAGCCTTGATGGCATCAGCCAATGACAAGGGAGCGATTGCCAAGGCACTCGACACCCAAATCAAAGGTGCGCTCTACGAGTTTGGTCGGTCTGCGGCTTTCCAGATCTACTCCGATGGCACGGGCCGGCGGGGACGTGTTTCTGGCTTTGTGGCAGGTCAGGACTTCTTCACCCTCGCCAATGTCGAAGACGTGGTGCGGTTTGAGGTCGGCATGGACTTGCAGGCATCAGTAGGTGTGACGGTTCCGGCCCCAACCGATCCTTTTGTTCGGATCACAGCCATCAATCGCCGCACTGGCCTCATCACGACCGACGCGGCGGCCGGTATCGAGACGGTCATCATCGGCTTCGCCGATACGTGGGGAGTCTTCCGATCAGGCGACGGCGGCAACTGCGCTACGGGCCTGAACGGTTGGGTTCCCACCAACGACCCGGGTGTCGGTGGCGTTCCGGTCAACCTCTTCGGCCTCAACCGCAGCGTCGATCCACTTCGCCTAGCTGGCGTCCGTATCGCGGGCGGCGGTGGCGTGATGGAGGAAACGGTATTCGATGCCGTGGCCGAGGCTCACATCAACGGTGCGCAACCCGATACGCTGTTCATCAACAGCCGCCGGTTTGCCGAACTGCAAAAGAGCATGTACTCCAAAACTTGGGTCACGGTTAACACCGACATCCCCGGCATTGGCTACAAGGCCCTTCAGTTCCCGACTGACTACGGTGAAATTGCGGTCATCAGTGACCCCAACTGTCCCACTGAGGAAGGTTACTTGCTTCAGCGCGACAGTTGGAAGCTTCACAGCTTGGGCGAGTTCCCGCACTTTGCGACGGACGACGGCCTCAAGTATCGCCGCCTCGCCAATGCAGATGCCATCGAGTTCCGTATTCGTGGCTTCTGGAACGTCGAGTGTGACAAGCCTGGTATGAACGCAGTTATCACCTGGTAGGAGGTAGAAATGTCCAGATATGGAATCTACCCAGTAGGGTGTGATATTAGAAATGCGCTTGTGACCTGGGTCACAATCAGCCCAGATGATGGATCTGGCGCGGCTAACCCAACGGCTGTCATTGACGATCCATCCCAGCTGATCGAGACCCTTGGCGGCGATGGCAGCGGTGCCATGACAATTCTCATGAAGGACACTTGGAAGTCCATCGTGGGGGTTGCCAACTTTGCATCTGCGGCAGATGCAGCTGCGGTGCCACCGGGTTGGACGGCACATGTTCACTCGGTAGCGTTGCCTAGCGGTGTGCGTGTGAATGTGCTGGATGCTGATTGCGACACGGCGGTGGCCGGAACGGTGACCAACTCACTTGTCACCATCATGTTCTTCTTAGGAGCCTAAACCATGGATTTGGGCTCACTACTTAAGGAGAAACTCGGCGGCGCAAAGGGCGACGCGGACATGTCGGAGGAGAGTGCGTTTGACCGTCTATATGACGCACTCAAAGACGGCGACCGGGACGGTGCTCGTGATGCGTTTGAACACGCAGTCTACGAGCATCAAATGGCGATGGATGACGAAGATGAAGAGGACATCGTCGATGACGACGAAGAAGCTGGTGGTGTCCTCCTCGCTATGTCGCCCAAGCGCACAATGACTTCGGATAGCCGAATGAAGAAGTCACGTAAGTCGGACGCCAACCGGAAGGCGAGGCGCTACGGTTCCGAACTAGACCGGCTTGGATCTGAGACCGACCGCAAACTGGACCGAAAGAAGAAGAGGAGCAGGGGTCGAGACGGCGTCCGTAGCGGAACCAACTTCACCGAATCCAGGGGGAAGTTCTTGCGTACCGAGAACGAAGGGATATAGAAAATGGCAGCTCCCGTAGCGTTAAGCGATATGCAAACGCGGACGCGCGAGCTTGCCAATATGGAAGTTCAGTTTGCGTCGGATTTCATCAGCGATGATGAGCTTCGGCGCAGGCTGAACGCCGCACTCAAGCAGCTTTACGATAAGCTCATCGTCGCGAGAGGCCAGGAATACTACGCCTCGATGACGAACTTCAACACTGTCCCCGGACAGTCGGACTACCCCCTGCCGGCTGACTTCTACGAGGGACTGAGTGTTACGGCCACGCATGGTGGCTGGTACAACCAGATGTTTACCTGGGAGGCCCAAGAGTGGGCCGTCATGCAGTCGGTGTCAGTGAACACCGGCTCGCCCATCTATGCGCTGCGCTACCGCTATCAGGGCGACAACATGGTCATCCTGCCCATACCGCAGGGCGCGTTTCGCATCGACTTGATGTACGTGCCCATCATGGCCGACTTGGTTTTGCCGGCAGACACCTTCAATGGCGTCAACGGCTGGGAAGAGTGGGCATGCCTCACTGCTGCCATTGGGATGCTGGCCAAGGAAGAGTCGGACCCTTCGGCTCTGATGGCAGAGCGAAGTATGATCGACATGCGTATCGACAAGCTGGCTGGCAACCGGGACGCAGGTCGGGCTTCACGCATTGTTGATGTACGAGGAGATTGGTACAACTACAACTGGAGACTCTACCAGTGGAATGCGTGAGACATGGCAGAGGACTTAAAGCAGGCTGGCGCGAGTAGCTTTCTTGGCGCCCGACTAAAAGCGGCGATCTTACCCCATCAGGATGGGCGCAAGGTTCAAAGTATCGCCGACGCATCTAACAGTGCGATGCGCCAATCCCAGTCGCAAGACCCGAAGGATGTTGATATCGACTTTTCCGATCCAGATGTGAACGGAATCGCCAAGAGAGTGGTGCGCCATAACCTGGACCATGAGCCCATTGGGTGGAGCGTCATCAAGTCCGACCAGTTCGTCATGACGCGCAAGGTTCCGCTCACCGGAGCTGACGAAGGCAAAGAGAAGAACATGATCGCGCTTGAGGCCTCGATGGGCCTAGCGACCGGCGCGAAGCTCAAGGTGAGATTCTTCTAATGCCCTTGGATAAAGCCAAGGTCCAGTTGCCGCTTCGCACGGCGCTGCAAGGTGACATCGACGAGCGCATCGTGCCGCCCGGCGCGCTGCTCGAAGCTAAGAACTGCTACGTCGACAAGCGCAGCGCGCTAGTAAAACGCGAAGGCTTCACCAAGCTAGACATGACGGTGAGCACGCCCCAGGGCTACGACATTCGTCACGGCAGACTTCTGTTCTCCTCGGGTGAAGAGCTTTGCTTAGCTAGCGACTGGCGCCTTTATGCGCTCGATGACCAGACAGGAACAAGCTGGCTAGATAAGGGCACCATCTCGCCCGTGGAGGTTAACACCGAACCGGTAGACGAGTCCTACGGGCAAACTAGACTGGGCCGATTCGATACGGCGTTTTCCTCTCCTTATGCGTTGACTGCATTTAGTGTCGTTAGGTCTACGGGCCAGCAGACGCTTACCAACGAGAGCAGCGCTGGCGACATGGCTTCGCCCGAGGGCGATCAATCGTCGGCCATTCGTTTTGTGATCCAAAACCTGGAAGAGCAGCAGGTTGCGGTGACAAATCTTTACTCGGTCACCGACACCGGCACGTACGTGACAGGCCAGACCGGAACCGGACCCATTCCTCAGTCGGACGTATTTAAGGGCGCGTACATCCGATGCTGTCATGTGCGCGGCGCTGGCCCCGTTCCGCCTAAGCTGATTTGCTTGCATCAGAGCGACCAGCCCAACGGAGCTGGGAAGAACTGGGATGTGGTTTGGTGGGATGCCGGGGCGCCAGAGACCGGATGGACCAAGGAGCCGGGGGCATTCCTCGATATCGTTGCGGCGGGTACGACTAGCCTCTACGGCCAGCGTATCGACGGTGTGGGCCATGACGGGCTAACAGCTACGGGAACCTTTTCCGTCGCCTTCATGACGAACGACACGATTATCCCGGGCGTGGGTGACTATGTCATCGCCCGGTACGATGGCGCGTTTAACCTGGTTAGCTCTTACACGCTCGTGCAGTCCGAAGAGCACTCTTATTACAAGGGCACAATAACAGACGACCCGGACAACAATAAAACCCTGTTTGCTGTGGCTTGGTACGACTCTTTAGGGGGGCCAATCCGGGGCATCGACGTCGGTCGAATAGATCACACTACTGGCATCCCCGACTGGATCCACCTGAGCGCCTTTGACCCGTTTTCCAATTCTTACGCGAATCTTGTGCAAACCCCTGACGTGGGCTTCCCTACGAACGCGGCTCCAGCCGCCAACGCCGGCAATCAACGAGAGGGTTATGACCTATCCATCGGAACCAACGGCGTGTTCCCACGCACGATGGGCGTCGCACGATGTCGCAAGGATGACGGCGGCGAAGGGGTCGTGGTTACGTTTGACCGTTCCAAGGCGGGCATGTGGATTGCGGGCGGCACCGCCGCCGTGGGGCCGATTGGTGAAAACATCTTCGACTCAAGCCTATTAACCCCCTCTAGCACGGACGGGTTTCTTTCTGACCCAGAAGCGAGCACAGCGTGGCAGCATCTCGGTTACGCTAAGTATGGTCCTGGCTGTTTCGGAACCGGCCAGGCGCCATCGAAGAACAAGATTGACCAAGGGTACAGTCAGCTCACCGTTTTCCCCCTGGATGGCGCAACAGGGGCAGCTTTCGAGTTTCCTCCAGATCCGGCCGGCGCAGACCTGGTTATTCTGGTGCGCACCTCGAACAACGTCTTGGTGAGCAAGCCCTTCTATAACAGGGACACCGGTCGCACGTATGCGTGGTGCTCTACCAACATGAACGTCGCCAACGCCTACGAGTCGATGTATTTGTTGGACCTCTTTGCGATGGACGGAACGTCATCCTATGAGATTGGGCCCCCTGTGGTGGAGCCCGAACATGAGTTTCTCCAGCCGCCTCACCTCGCTGCCGTGATGGACGTAGGTAGCTCTGTCAGCACGCTCATGGCGGACACTTATGACTATTGGAGCGGCCAAAACGTGCCGGCAATTGACGGGGGGGCGATCAACACTCCTCCCGCTTTCCTGTTTTCATATCCTCGCGTAGAGCGACAGCCCACCTACAAGCACGGCGAAGCGATTGGTGACTCGGGGGTGGGGGCGCTCGTAACCGACCCGCCCAACTGGACCGAGGACGGCTTTCCGGGGTGTTCCGTGCGGATGGCCACAACCACCTTCAACCAACCCATTACGGCGGCGAACGTGGAAGATGGGGTGTCTGTTATCAGCGGCGGCAACTTCACTTGGTACGCGGGGGCCTTTACCGAAGAGCTTGGGTATGTGGAGCTTCCCGCGTTCGACCACTTCTTCTCTGTTCCCTTGTGGGCCTACAACTTAAAACACACAGGCGTGCCTGACCTTGACACGCCGTGGCCTCTAGATCGCGGTAGGTGGATAACCCACGACCAATCACATTTTATGCTTAATACTGGCGGGGTGGGCTGGACCCCCGTTTTCCCCCAAGACAATCCCCCATCCGACACCATCAACGACTCGCCGGCCACGTTTAAATTTAAGTATACCTGCATCTGGGAGTGCATAGACGAGAAGGGCTACACTCACCGCTCTAGCTTCGTTCCCTTTCTCGAAGCCGTCGAGCTGAGGCCCGGTGCCAGCAACACCTACACGGGCGCCACCTCGGGGGTAACCACCGGCACCGGCTGGCCCCAAGGGTCCCCTGTTGGGGCGATCACCCCTTGGTTTTTCGGGCCGACCATAGAAAACCACGGCGTAGATTGTCACCTTCTTGTCGTCAAGACGAACGGGGCCACCAACCGCTGGCGGCGTGAGGTCAGCGCTAGGTTTTACCGCGACTACCGAGGCAACGCGCTTTTTACCGAGGTCAACGTATCGACAGTGAACCCCCTCAGCAACGTAGACCCGCGCAAGGCTCCCCCCTTCACCTATATGGTAGACAGCGGAAGAGACCTCACCACAGCGGTAAACGTCGAGGTCACTGGTGGCGTGGGCGGCGATGAACCAAGCTGGGACACAGACGGCTGGCTCAGGAAATGTGAAAATCCAGGCGGTAAGCTGCTCTACACAACGGGCGGCGTTATCGAGAATGTCATTCCCGAAGGTGCTCGTTACTGCCGGCTCATCAACGACCGGTTATGGCTTGGAGGCTTCGCTGGTGAAGAGCGCTTGCAGTTCAGTAAAAGTATCACGCCTCCCACAACAGCGGACCCGAAGATAGCGCCGGAGTTTAACGAAGGCTTTAGCGTAGCCTCGCCGGGAGACCTCACCTTTACCGCTGTCGAGGAGATGGACGACAAGGTCGTCGTCTTTACCGAAGACTCGGTTTATGTGGTGGCGGGCACCGGCCCCAACTCGCAGGGTGCCGCTAACAATTTCTCGCCGCTGACTATCGTGTCGTCCGACACCGGGTGCATCGACGGGCGCTCCACTGTGCTTACGCCCAATGGCGTCATGTTCATGGGGAAGAGTGGCATTCATCTCCTCACCCGAGGTCTCGGGGTGCAGTTCATTGGAGAGCCGGCGCGTGACATCACCAACGAGTTTGGCCAAGTCACATCAGCTGTTCTCGTGCCGAAGAAGACGCAGGTCCGCTTTACACTTATCCCCGAGGGCGCTACGGCATTTTCGCGCACACCCGGAACTATCTTGGTTTACGACTACCGGGTAAACCAGTGGATGAACTGGGACGTCAACGACGGCGCCCTGGAGCCAGTCGGCTTTGGCTCTGCGTGCCTGCACAACGATGTGTACTACGCCATGGATGCCCATGGGCAAGTCTGGAAGCAGGACGAGACTGTTTGGCTCGACGATAGTCTCCGCTACTACTCGATGAAGGTTACGACCGCTTGGCTGCAAGCGGCGCAGCAGTCTGGTTGGCAGCGCATTTATCGAGCTACGGCGCTATGTGAGAAGGTTGGCGTGATGGGTCTGACCATGACAGTGGAGAACGACTTTCTCCAAAACGATCCACAAGTCGTGACTTGGAGCGACCCAGACCTGTCTTCATTCCCCAACACGCCAGTCATGCAGCCTATGATTCATGTACGCCGGCAGAAATGCCAAGCAGTACGCATCACCATCGAGGATATACCCGATCCGTCTGGGCTCGTAAGCGCAGGCCAAGGGTTTACCATCGCGGGCTTCACGTTAGAGGTAGGTCTTAAGCGTGGTATGGTTAAGGTTGCAAAAGCCCAGAGGAGCTAGACGTGGCAAACGCACGAGAAGACAACGAAAACGAAATCTACTCTCCTACGGCAGCGGCCTCTGGCGTACACACGCTAGGCGAAGCTACCAATGAGGCCCGCGAGTACGAGAAGAAGATGGCCTCTGGCGGTCTATCTCTCGCTCAGCAGCAATTGCGCCAAGGCCTGTCATCTGCCGCCCAGCAGCAGGCAGCCATGGGGGCAGGCGGCGGACTATCCGCGCGAGCCGGCATGTTGGCCGGAGCCCAGCAGGCGAGTCAAGGTGTCGGGCAGTCAGCGGCGCTGCGTGCCCAGGAAGAGTCTGGCGCGCGACAGCAGACCATGGGCGCGATGACAAACCTAGCAGCCGGAAAAGCCACGCATGCTGGGCAACAAATGCAAGCCTCGCAAGCTCAGGCGGAACATCATGCTGCCATCATGGCTGAGAACCGTGCGCAGGAAGAAGCCGATCGCGCATTCGGTATGGAGATAGCCGGCGCATTGGTAGGCGCAGTAAGCGGCGGCGCCGCGTTGGCTGCGGGCGGCGGTGGCTCATCCATCGACATTAAAGACAGCCGCTCGACGGGTGAGCGGTCTTCGCTGATGACGAGCCCCGGTAACACATACAAGGATCCCCTTAAAACCTACGAGGGGAAATTTCCGACCTCCACTAGGGCGCCGGGACCTGAAGGTGCCGAGGGAGATCTATCCTCTAGACTGTCAGGCGAAAGAGGCTCGTTTAGCCCCGAGGGGCGCGACGTGGACCGGCAGGTGCTGGGTGGCAGGTCCGGCGTTATTCGAGAGGGGTTCAATGAACCCTTTGAAAATCCACAGCTGTCGCCTCCCAACCGAGCGGCGAGCCTGTCCCCCAGCGGCGCGGCTACCCCTGGCGTTGCTCGCGAAGATGTTCCTCTATTTCCAGAGTACCGGCGAGAGTCCGTGTTGCCCGGCGGCCTCGACAGAGTGGCGCTCGATATAGATTCTCAACGCGAGTATGCCAATACACAAGGCACCTCTGACCAGCTGGTCTACCGAGGAAATGCTAGCAGGGGCCTGGAGGACCGAGCCGGCGCCACGGGGGGCCAGGTACGCGACGCAGGGTATATGCCTGGCCGCGTGGAAAATCGCCAATCGAAATCCTTAGCCGAGACCATGGGCGAGAAGGCATACAAGGAGGGATTCGCTGATTATCGCAAGGGGCTCGCTGATGACAAAAAGAGCAAAGCGGCCCAAGATTGGAAAAAGCGTGCAGGCGAGTCCCGGTACGCGCGAAAGAAAAAGGACAAGGGCACGCGGAAATACTCTGACGACTTGGGCGGCAAGATAGAGCGCGGGTTTCAGAAGTACAAAGATGCGCGAGACGAGCGAGACTACAAGAGCAAGCTCCGAGAGAAGACTCCCCAGTGGGGAGAAGCCCGTAAGGATGTGGCCAAGCACAAGGTGGCCACCATGGGCAGGATGCCGAAGAGTGGACCCGAGGGTGCCCTCCGAGGTGCGGCCAAGGAAGGCGGCTTGAAGGGAGTGCTACAGGCTGCCGGTAGTGGGGACAGCGAAATGCGCGGCAAGGAGCCGCTGCCGCCCAACTACTTGGCTGGGTGGAAGCCTATGTATCCTGGTGAGCAGCCGGGTGATCATCTCAGCAGCGTCACCTCCAGCGAGCGCAACCCGCGTTATGGCACCAACGATGTGGTGGAGACCCGGGAAGACGGTTCTCGGGTGAACCGGTCTCTGGAGCAAGAGAAGCGCTCCAAGCTTGCCGACTTCATGAATAGGCTCGACGAGGAGGGCACCAACGCTCGACGAGCAGACGACGAGATGGCGATGCATGTCGGGCGGCGCGTGCGTGAGCGTATGCAAACAGCGCCGGAGAGAGAGCGCGGATTCGAGCGTACCGATAGCGGGGACGTGAACGAAACGCTCGATGGTCTTCAGACTTATCCTTACACCTACAAGAAGCCAGAGGACCGGCCCAAGGAAGGGCGCGGTTTAGATTTGGACCAGGGCCCCCGCCGTGGGCCAATGGCTGAAGAACTGGGGGAGACTCCGCTGGGCAAAGAAGCTGTCATCGATACGCCAACTGGCGAGAAAATCCATCATGACAATTATCTCTATGGCGTGGTTACACCTGGCTTGAAGGAAGTCCACGAGCGAGAGAAGGAGACGCGGAGCAAGGTGGACGCTTTGTCGGCCCAGTTAGATCGCCTGGGCGCGGAGACTGAGCGCCGAATGGCTGGCGGAAAGAAAAAGCGTGGCCGAAAGACATACGTCAACGAACGAGGATTTGCTCACAAACAGAGGCCAGAGAATTGGAGGTATGGGGGCTATAAAGACGACGGCCGCTTGCGGGGTCTAAATAAGGCTGAGCGCATGTGGGAGTCCAACATGCCTGGTCCCCACCGTACCGAGGGTGGGCGCTACCGTGCCACCTATTCATACAGCCCAAGCATGGAGGCGAGGATTCAGAAACATTTTGCGGCGGTGGAGGAGGACAACGACCGGGCTCGCGCCGGGAACTGGCCCACCACCACTACGGTTAAGGGTGTCCCAGAGCCGAAGCCTCGCCGCGCGGCTCCCGATCCTAATCTTTATACGCCAGGCGGGGCATGGAGGTGGCCGCCTGAGCGTCGCTACGAAGACGGCCCGACGTTTGACGACGTGAGACAGCACATGGACGTTGTGGAGGAGACTCCTCCTCTTCCGTCTTACCAGGACCCAAATGAAGATCTAGGCGAGCCCCTGGACGAGAATACCCGAGCCGCCGTGGACCGTTACCGAAACTTTTACGATCACCTGAGCAGCACCGTTCCTACGTCGAGACACCCCGGAAATCCACGAGGGTTTTCCTTCTCCCACGGGACGCAGCGAGAACGTGAAGATCGCCACGGGAGGAAATAATCATGGCTGGAACAAGTCGTGACGCTGTACAGCCGAGAAGTCCTAACGACGAAAATAAGCCTTTCGACGAAGATGCTTTCAGAGAGCAGGGGATGGGTGCCGAGACGGAATTTGTGCCTGAGCCTGAGCCTGAGCCTGAGCCTAGTTTATCGGAGGTGAACCAGGAGGCGCACCGATTTTTAACGAGAGGCCGTCGTGAGGCCTCATCTGGCCACCCGGTCCATGTTCCCTTTATAGACGACCCGGGTAGGAGCGAGTGGGACGCGCCGTTGACGCAGGAAGAGTTGAATGCAGACATCAACGCTCTCAATGAGCCTGATGACGCCCTCAATGAGCCTGATGCTGTTGAGTCGCCAGAAGAGGCGCAGGCACGGGCCGATAGGGCGGGCGTCCCTCAGCCGGGCCGAAGAGCCGCTGCCGTTGCTGGCGCGGCATGGGCAGCTTACCCTGAGCATCTGCGCGCACGGGTTTTGGCCGGCGGCCTTCTGATGTTCCCTTCTGGAAACTACGTTGACGAGATAGCAAAGGCCGAAGCCGAGGGAACGATTACTGAGGCCCAGGGCAGAGCTGCGGTGCGCAGCTACCACAAGTGGGAAAACAGTGCGTGGGGCGCACAGGCTAACCTTCACCGCATGAGGCGAGAGCAGAAGTGGATTGCTCAGGATGCGCAGGGCGAGCAGGAGTTGTACAAGTCCGAGGCGGCGGCCAAGCAAGCGGCCATACACGACGAACATCTTGCTCAGGTGGAGGAAGAGCGGGCAGAGTTTGAGGATTTCAAGGAGCGCTACCAAGAAGACGTGTCGCGCCAGCTTGAAAAGCAGAATGCCGCCATCGACGAACTTTCCAAGAGGGAGGTCGACCCTAACCGTTGGTACAACTCCAAAGACACGGGCGGCAAGGTACTGGCGGTCCTGTCCCTGGCGCTTGGAAATCTGGGGGCGAGTCTGTCGAAAAGCCCAAACTGGGCATACGGCCTGATTAAATCTCAGATCGACGCAGACATTCGTTCTCAGGTTTATACGTTGCGGCACCAGACCGGAGCGGTGAAGGCGCGGGCCACCCTCGTTAGTCAACTCAACCAGAGATTCAATAACATTGGACAATCGGTGAAGGTGGCGCGTCTTATGATGCTAGATGGTGTCATGGCCAAGACGCAATCGCTTGCGTCTAACCTGCGGAGTGACGTTCAACAGCGAAACTTCAAGCTGATTACCGACCTTCAGAAGAAGGATAGAGACATTCTGAGGGGAGAGCTTACCAACGAGGCAGCCAAGCTGGCGGCAGCCAGAGCTGCACAGCGGGCCCGGGCAGCCGCAGCGCATAGGCGCCGGTTGGCCACGATGGGTATGCCCATGAAAGCCGGTAAGGCTTACCAGACTGCCATGGACCATTCCCAGGGTGGCAAACAGGGAAAGCTGTTGGGCCTGAGGGGGGAGCAGGGGCTAAAGCTTCGCAACGAAGAAAAGGCACTTGCTCAGCTAGTGATGGCGCGTCGTGGAATCGACGAGATACGGTCCAGGTACAAGGGGAAGTTCGCTGAACTCCTTATGAATTCACAGGACGCTGCCCTTATGCACCAGTACTCCAAGAATCTGGTGAATGCTGGGCGTATGCTTTCGGGCTCCGGTGCGCAGTTCACTCAGGACGAGATGACCCTCATCAAAGAGGGTTACGGGCTCGACCGCTTCGAGAAGGGCATTGGCGGAAGAACTAAGGAAGTGTTCAGGCAATTCATCGAGGGTCGCCAGAAGCGTGGCGGGAAGCCAGGAGAGCTGTTCCAGCCTTTTGACAACATTGTCGAGGAGGGTATCATGCTTCACAATGCCAAGTGGAACTTCGTCCGGTTCCAACCGGGAAGCAGTGGCGCTCGCCGCGTACTCACCAAGGACGGGTATGAAGTCACGCGCGGGTTCACCCCCGGTGGCCAGGAGTTGGGATATAGGTGGGCGCCAACCAACATGACCCCCGTGGCCCATAAGGATCTAAGGGGAGGGTCGGCCCCCCCAGCATCCGGGATGGACCGTGTATTGGCGGTCGGGAGTGCCGTTGCGGACTATGTGAAACCCTTCATGCCAGTCGTGCCCGGTGCCGCCCAGATGAGCGACGCGCACGACTGGTACAAGAAGTTGTATCCTGAACGGTGACAGATGGCAGACGAGGCGCAAGAACCCATTCGACTGAAAGGTCAGCACGGTCGAATCTATACTGTCCCTACCAAGGAGGATGCTCGTAAGGCCATTGAGCAAGAAGGTCTTACGCTTGCCACCCTGGAAGACGAGATAGCCAGGGAGACATCCGTCCGCATGTCTGGTGTAGGGGAATCCCTGCAAGCCATGGGAGTGGGTGCCCTCAGCATGGCAACGTTGGGCCAAAGCGACCTATCCATAGAGAGGAATGCTCCGGGATACCTCAAAGAGATTGAAGATCACCAAAGTTTGGCCAGAGGTATCGGGGAATTTGTGCCCATGTTGGCCGCTTCTCTTCTCACTGGAGGTGGCGCTACGGCAGCAAGAGGAGGCGCAGCCTCGGCACTGGGCCGGGCTGGCGCAGCGGTACGAGCAACCGCAGCTGGCACACCCACCACCGCAGCGCTTCGAGCTGGCGTTGCACTAGAGAGCGAACTCGCCAGCCGTGGCGCCAGCCAGACGCTTGCGTTCCTTGGTAGGTCCGTAGCCAACGAGATGGCCCTGGGAACCCTCCTCGGAACACAGCAAGGCTTCAAGCAGTCCGCCATCGAGGGAGCGGACTGGGACCGTGCCATGGCGATGACGGTGGGCAAGCACGCTGCAACCGGAGCGCTACTAGGCGCAGGGTTTGGCGCCCTGGGCGCCGGCATTTCGACGACTAAGAAAGCCCTTACTGGTGGCTTAGAGCTTCGCGGCGTACCGAAGGGGACCGCCGAGGCCACATCGAGCAACCTGCTTCGCACCGCCGAGGAGCGTGTGTTTGCGCAGCCCGGCAAAGAGGGGTTGCGGGGACCATGGGACTACACAAAAGCTCATGCGGGAAAATACGGCAAGCAGGCTGCTGTCGAGCTTCACCAAACTAAAGCCATCAGGGAAAAGGCAGCCCTGCTTGACGAGTTGGACAAAGAAGTAGGCACCATTCTCACCGCAGTGCGTGACGTTGACTACGCTGCCAGCGCCCATTCAAAGCCTGGGCTGGTCTCAGCTTACGCAACGAACCACCCGGTTGGATCCAAGCAGTTCGATGCCCTCATGGCTGAAGTGCAGGGCATCAGGGCATCGCTTAGTGCGGAGCTTCGTCCCGCTGTGACGGTATCGTGGTCGAAAGCCGACAAAGTGACGACCGGAATGATCGACACCACCCGCTACACTCGCGGCAAAGGCACGACCCCACAGGGCTTTGAGCTACACACCAAGCCCGTTGTTAAGTACGACTTCAGTTTCATTCCCAAGGAAGGAGTCACAGGATTAACCGGGGGCCCCAACTGGGTGCACATCGAGGCTGCCCTGGAAAAACTTAGCCATAAGAGCATGCGGCGCTCAATAAAGAAGTACAAGGGCAGCGCGGGGATCGTGACTAAACTCGACGAGTTTAAGCGGTCGCTACCCGGAGATTGGATTCAGAAGAGGCACAACTTTGGCACCCTTACAACGGTGGCCAAAGCTCTGGACACGGCGGGCTATACCCCCGCGAAGGCAGCGCTTGAGAATCAGGCCAACGTCGGTAAGGCGTTCGCCAATTTCCAGACGGCATTTAACGAAGGCTCCTGGAAAGTTCTTAACCGGGGGAGCAGTTGGAAGGAGACCGTAAAGAACATGGCCAAGCTGGGCGACCGCACCCACGACCAGCCTTGGGCCCACCACAACGTTCCGGTTAGAGATAAGATAGAGACGGCGATAGCGGCCATAGGAACTGAGAGGGGAGGCCGCATTTTTCAGAAGGAGCTGCGCGGGGGCCTTCAGTCCCAGCGGCAGCGTGCCCAGGCCATTTTAGATCTAGACGCGGCGAGCACCAAGATGGTGCCCGACACTGGCGAGGTGAAGTGGAGCACCATCGTCGGGAACGCTCGCAAAGTCCGCGATGCCGCCGACAAGGTATTGGCATCCCTGGACGTAGAGAGGGTCGGCGCGCTGTACCCGCAGATAGAGGCCGCCAACGTCGTCGGCATTCTCAAAGCTCAGGACCGTGCTCCGCTTCTGTCGGGCAGCATTCTCGGCATACCGGTGGGAGCTGGCGCGCGAGGAGCACTGGGTTTCGCCAAGGGGTTGCCCGGTGGAGTGGGGAGCGCATTCCGCGAGGCCGGGATGGCTGCCAGCGGACTAGAGTCGAGACCGGTAGCCGTCATGATGGCTGCCGGCGACATCTACAATGCATCGCAGGCTGCGCGTTCCGTCGTAGACCGGGGCATGGGCAAATTCTTCTCGGGGGCGAAGAGGGCCCCCGGCGTGGCCCCCAGGGCGCGCGGAAGAGTCAGCAAGTCTTTCGTCTACAGCCGCGCGCTCCTCACCAACCAACAGGTGGACTACGAGAAGACCCTAGACAGGCTTCAGGCAAAGAATGCCGACCCGAAAAAGGCGGAAGACGAGATACTAGAATCTCTAGAGGGTCTCGGTGACTCTGGCAGCGACTTCAGAATAAGCGCGGTTTCCAAGGCAAAACAGATCAGAGAATACCTTCTCAGCATCGCGCCGACAGAGTCGATGAATACGTTCATCCTCGGGCGTAGGCGCCCCGTGTCACGCATGGAGTCTGAGACCTTCAACAGAGTGAAGGACATCCTTGAGAATCCCGACAAGATGGTCAAGCGCATGGCAGACAACCGGCTGACCATGGACGAGGTGAGAGCCGTCAAGACCATCTACCCCGAGTGGTACAAGGAAATGCAGCTCGATGCCATGGGCGCGATGATGGAGCTGGCCGAGAAGGGTGAGACACTCCCCTTCGCCAAGCGACTTGGCCTATGGCGCTACCTTGGCATCCCCACTGACCCACTGACCGACACCGCGTTTATCAGGTATATGACGATGGAATACGCCAAGGATAGAAAGAAGCAGCCCAAGCCACCACCGCAGAGCCAGAAGAAGTCTCGACTGGCAGAATCGTACGAGTCAGAAAGTCAAAAGACTGAAGAAGGAGTAGGCGCGAGATGAACAAAGTATACCCGAGTGGCGCGACGCATCCGGCGACCGAATGGGACACGCTTACCGGCGCACAGGACTTGGTGACAACCAGGCCCAGCTACGACCCGGCAAACTTCCACACCGAGGTGAGGCTTCCTCGCCAGCTCGTCGTGGTGAGGGGTGGAGACCTGGAGTACGCCGACGTGAACGGCAACTCCTCTGGCGTGATAGCGGTGTCGCCCGCCATGCTTCCCTTTTATTTAAGTGTTCAGCCGTCCGCTCTTTTGGGCGGCACCACCGCGCAAGTACTGGTTCTCTGGTAGGAGGAAAGAATGAATAAAGTATCCGCAAACGCAGGCACGCACCCGGCAACAGAGTCTCTCCTCATTCCGGCGATGCCCCCTGGCCCCCACGACCTGGTGACGCTGAGGCCCGGTTACGATCCAGCCGCTTTCCAGACGACCAAGAAGCTCCCGCGCCAAGTCATCGTGACCGATGCGTCTCTGGCTCTTCCGCGTCTAGAAATCATAGATAACAACGGTAACAGCGAGAGCATTCCCATAAACCCGACATGGGTTCCGTTCTCCTTGAGCGTCCAGCCTGCCCAACTCGGTCTCGCCACCAACGTGGACGTACTGGTACTCTGGTGAGGATATGGAGGCGGAGCTACTGGGGCAACTAGGGGTTGCTGGCGGCGTCATCGCCGCTGTAATCCTGCTCTTGCGTGAGATACGCAAAGGGCGTCCCGACACAGCCAACTCCAACGGCACGCGCCGCGTTACCGATCTAGAAACACGTACCGACAAAAAGCTGGAAAAACTAGACACCAAGATCGAATCCCAAGGTGTACAGCTTGATTGCCTTAGCAGAGAGCAAGCAGAGACAAGAAGTGTAGTCAGCCATCAGAGCGGCAAACTAGACGCAATCCTGGAAATCGTAAGGAGAAGTTGATGAAGCCATTTTATAAAAGCCGCAAGTGGTGGACCGCAGTCGTGACCGCCGTGGCTACGGTAGTCGCCTACATCTACAAGGACGGTCAGCTTGCCACACTAGTCACCACCGTAGGGTCGGTACTAATTGGTGGCTTTGCGATGGAAGACCATGGCAAGGCCAAGGCTGCGCTAGAGGCACCGGACTACGAAGAGGACGATGAAGAGTAGCCTCTTCATTCTGCTGCTCGGTGCGCTGACTCTGCTGGCTGGCTGCTCGCCTTTGAGGCAAGTGGTGACGCAGCTAGACCTGCTCACCCCGAAGGCCGAGGCGGTGCTCACGCTGGTGGAGGACCAGTACGCCCAAGAGCTTCAGGCTTCGGACAACCCAGCAGCGGTGAAGAGGAAGTACGACCCGATATTCGAGGCCTACCGTGGCTTTCGAGCGAGCTGGCAAGCTGCGCGCGAGGCTCTGGCTTTCGCGTCTAGCCTCGACAACGCGGGAGCCAATGCCGGCAGTGAGATTGAAGCTGCGGTAAAAGCCCTTAAAGCAGCATGCGATGCGTACGTGGTGTTCGTCGCTTTCGAGAATGGTGAGCGTGCGCCGCCCCTATTGTGCATGGTGAACTGATGGAATGGCTTCTTAAAGCTCTCGGCCGCTTGTATAGTCTGGTGTCGCGCACGCCCCCCGCTGCCAGGGGTCCGCGTAAAGACCGACAGAAAGAGATCGAGGATGAGTATTTTAGAAAAGACAGAGTGGTGCTGGGAAGACCTGAAAATAACAACAGCGGATCTAGACGGGACGTTCCGAGTGTTTCGGGACGCAGCGAAGAATCCGATCCGTATGACGACGACGGCGTATGACGCACAACTGGCCGCTGATGAGCTAGACGCATACCTGCCCACACCCAAGCTGCTCGATGCCAGGTACGCGGCAGCCAAGACGCAGATACCCCCGCAGCCCAAAGGCTACCCGGGTGGAGAAGGCATGGACAGCCACATGGCTGCCATCGAGCACGACGAGCGTGTTAGTGCCGCTGTGGGGACGCCTAAAGCCGGTATCGTCTCCAACGTGGGAAAGCACTGGGTGCTCAGCAACCGGGCTCACGAGGAGCGTGCGGTGCTCTACGGCTGGCATCTGCCGGCCACCGAGGGAACCGAGTGGAAGGGCATCAAACTCCACCCGTCTGCCAGCGATCCAAACCTGCGAGTCATCCAACCAGAGTCCAATGTTCATAATCTACGGCATCGTGACTATTCTATGACTCTGGTGTTGGTGCATGGTGAGTGTTACGTGAACGGCAAGCTCATGGACGTGGGCGAGGTCATGCAGCATCCAGACTTATGCGCTCTTCTTTGTCACGATGGTCGACCACTACAGTGGTCCAGGCAGCCAGGGGTGCCAGAGGAAGGCGTTGTTGATGAGCCTCCCAGCATCATCGACCCGCACTCCCAGCCGCCGACCATCCGGCTGGGCGATAGCGGGACGTGGGTAGCCACATGGCAGCACATCCTCATCACTGACGGGCTCACCCTGGAGCCTTACGGCGCAGATGGGGACTTCGGTAAGCTGACCGAGGGATGCACCAAGTCATGGCAGAGAGAAGAGGGCTTGCGGGCAGACGGCATCGTGGGGCCGCGCACCTGGCAAGCGGCCAACGAGGAACGCGAGGCGCACAGCACGGTACGGGCCCGCATCTTCGCGCCAGTGGATTTCCCCAAGCACCCCGATTTCGCGCCCATTCGGCCCGCCGACCGTAATCGCCGCTTTGGCAAACTGGAGTACGTGTCGGTTCCGGTGCCGGGGAATCCCGAGGCGATACGCATAACGAATCATTGGGACGAGAAGTACATAGCCTTCGTCGACATCCCCCAGCTGGTTGGCATTCCTGGTGCGCCGAAGAACGGCAGGGTGGCGTTTCACAAGAAGTATGCAGACCAGCTCAAGGCTCTCTTCCAGGCTTGGGAAGACGCGGACCTCATGAAGTACGTTCTGAGCTGGGCCGGGAGCTGGGCACCCAGGTTTATCCGAGGTAGCCGGCGCACGTTGAGCAACCACGCCTACGCCAGCGCCGTGGATATGAACGCGACCTGGAACCCCTTAGGGTCTGCCCCTAAGCCGGACGGGGAGAAGGGGAGTGTTTTCAGGCTGGTGCCCTTGGCCAACAAACATGGCTTTTACTGGGGTGGTCACTACTCCACGCGCCCAGACGGTATGCATTTCGAGGTGGCCAAGGGGATTAAATGATGGCATCATCCTAATCAGTGAGCGGTTTTGTCTCCGCTTCCTGTTGTGGACTCCCCAACGCTGCGAGGCATTGGGGAGTTTTTTTTTAGTGTCCTCGCGCTAAGTCGAAGTCGGCCATCTTCTTTTTGATCTGGCGAGCCAGCGGCAATCCAGACTTGCCGGGCTCGAAGGTGATCCGCAGCCGTAGCTTGCGCACACCGAGCCACTTCTCCAGCTGGCCAATCGTCACCTCTTCCGGGCCCTCCTCGAACACCGCTGCCAGAGTACCCGGCTCTTCCTTGCTCTTAAAACGGGATGGCATCGCCGTCCTCCACCAAGCCCGCCGACTTCATGCGAGCCGCCACGCGCTCTCTGAGAGATTTCTTGGCCACGTCCCCCATGGCTGCCGACCTGCCTGGGCCTAGCTCGTTGATCCAATTGACCTTCGGCCCCCAGTCGCCGTCGTTTATTACTACCAGCTCGACCTCGTTGTCCGAGATGCCGTCCAGCTTGGTCACGTCATCACCCTTCCATCCGCACGCGCGGAGCGCTTTGGTGGTGATGCCGATGGCTTTGTCGGTGAAATATCCGTACCACCTGATTGTTCCGCCATCCGACCCTAATTGAAACTCGATCCAAACCTGCTCTTTGCCTGTGGACGTTTCACCTAAATCGGCGGTGATTGCACGGGCTCTATGTTTACCTGCTGTGATCATTTGACTCTCCTTCTGTTTCTGTTGACGCATGCGTCTGCGCATAATTGAGTACCATCTTTAGTTTCGTGCAGTCCTCTCCGGCCTGCTTCATCTTCGCCTTGACGTACCGTTCCTTGGCTTTGTCCAGCTTGCCCAGAAGCGCCTCGATGTCCGCTGCAAGCTCCTCTGGCGTACCAGGAGAGCCCCGGTCCACCGCTTCCTGGTAGGTGTCCCAGTCGAGCGGCAACCGCGCAGGGAGCCCGTCACGGTTCTTCGCGTCCCAGGTCGCCGAGTGCGTGGTCTCAAAAACTCTGGCTCCGGTGATACCAATGCTCCGGCCAGTGTCTTTCTTGGCAGTCGTGTCGAGAAAGCGAGCAAACAGCACGGTGTCACACCAGCCTCGCAGCTTCGCGCTCAGCGCCGTGTTGAGGTTTGGAACCATGCGGTCATAATCAGGTCCTTCGGGATTCCTATAAGGCTTTGCGTGTGAGTGAACCACCAAGACAATCTCCATCTTCTCCCGCAGGCGTTCCAGCTTGGCGAGCAGTCGCCCCCACTCGTCAAGAGCGAGCTTATACCCCTGGCCGTACCCCCAGCTTTCAATATTTTCCTTGCCGTGCTGCTGACACAGGTATCGCCAAGACAGGTTTTCCCAGTGACCAAGCTCGTCGATGACGAGACGCGAGTAGTCGTGGTCCTGCTCGCAAAGCTCGTTGACTGCTTCGATGAGCATGGGCCAGGTCCACGCTCCATTCGGGGACGAGAGCCTAGCCACGTCGATACGGTCTGTCCCTCCGCATGGATCGATAGCCACCACCCCCTCGCCACTGCAAGCCGCCGTGCTCTTACCCACGCCAGACTCTCCAGCTATCAATAGCTTTCTGTTTGAATCCACATGCCCAACCTTAACTGATGCTAAAAAACTCATGATGCTAACTCCTCGTGGCTTTTGGTTGCAGTGCGATAAAGCATGGGGTCATCGAGTCCAGCCTGCCCGGTGCATACCGGCCAGTACTCGCACGGTCGCCCCCACTTGAAACACGACAGCGAGTTTCGCGGGTAGATGCCCAGCCGGTCGCTGTCCATCATCGACTTTACGATTTGCCAAAGGTCAGCCTGCGCCTCGCGCACGTCCTCGTCGGTCACTCTCACTGTGACTCGTGCGAGATATGAGTCGGGGTCCATCGACATCTTCTCCACGCAGCGCTTCATGTACGCCCGGGGAGTTTCGTCCTCGAACCGCGTTTTGGCGTGGAAGCTTCCGTCCTTGTTGACTCTCCGCTTTTCTAGCGGCGTGGCCTTCAAGGGCTTGATGGTCGGTTTACGTACCAGGTTCATGATGAAGCCCGCTACGTCGATGCCGTTCGCTCGCGCGAGGGCCACGTACCGGTAGCCCTGTGGGGCCATGCGGGCTTGCTCTAGGTGGTCACTCCCAGGGCTCACGTCGAAGCTGGTCGTCTTGTGGTCGATGACCCACTTCTCCTGCATTAGCTTCACGATACCGTCGACCTTTCCCCCGTAGCGATAGGTGCGGCTCGCCGCCCCCGTCTCCGGGTTGGTGAGCGCACCCTGCATCTCGTGCTCGACGTGCAAATACTCCAGCTTGTCGTACCGCTCCTTATGCATGATGAGCATGGCGTCTAGCATCGCCTGCTCGTGAGGGTCGTCGGCCGCCAGCCAGCGGTCTACACCCGTGGCGTCTGCCTCCATCCCCGCATGAAACACCGTGCCTAGCGTCAACGCCTTAGCATCGACCAACGGTCTGCGAAGCTCCACGTACCTAAATTGTCTTTTGCGCTGGCATTCCTGGTGGCAATTCGCTTCCGAATTGGTAACCATGGCCAAACGCTTTCCTGTTGCGTCTGTCATTGTGGCCCTCCTGGGCTATGTAAACTTTACCTGTACAAACAACCTAGCCATCTTTGGCGTTAGCTTCAACCAGTTTTTTGTATCCGCGTATTCTTTTTCCGTCCAGGTCGCGAATCCGCACTGGTCGGTAGCCAAGCGAGTGCAGTACCCTGCCGCAGCGAATTTGGTGACGGCGCTCCACATCTTTTGGATCGAAGCCGATGTTGATGAGTATGTCTTTGACGGTGATAAAGCTCCGGGCCTGACAATACTCGCGGATGCCGTCGTGCCAAATATCCTGCACTCGACGTTGCTCCTGCGCCTCGGCAAGGGCGTCCTCGTCCTCGGGTCGCGGATGCCATAGCTCGCCCTGGTCGTACATGTACTTGGCTTCAGCGAACAGCTGCTCCCGGTCTCGTTTGAGCGCGGGTATATCGACCTTGGTCACGCTGACGGGCCAGAAGCGTCGGCCGCCCGAGGCATCGTCGAGGTACTCTGTAGAGTTGGTCGTGCCTACGAAGACGCATGTCCTCGGCCGGTGAACGTAGTCGCGGGAGTAGGGCTTGCGGTAGGTGTCGACCGTCTGTGTGAGAAAGTCCTTAACGCGGGTGGCCGCCGCTCCTCTGAAGCTCTCAAGCTCTCCGACCTCGACGACGCTAGCGCCCTGGATGTGCTGGCTAGGTCGGTCGCCCATTAGGTTTGGCAGCTGACCCATGAAGAAGTCTCCTCCCAGGATTCGGCATACTGAGCTTTTGCCAACCCCCTGACGTCCCTCTAGGATCAGCATATGATCTACCTGGGCTCCTGGTTTGAGGGCTCTGGCGATAACTGAGATCATCCACCACCGACCCATGAGGGCGTGAATGTCCATTTCGGTGGCGCCCAGGTAGCGTGAAAGCCAAGTGTCAATGCGTGGTTCTCGGTCCCACTCCAACCCCAGAGCCCAATCTCGCAGCTCGTTGGTCGTATGGCGCGCGGCAGCCACAGCCACAGCCTGCGCGACTGCGGTGTGATTGAAGGTGGGTCCGACATGCAAGCTCATCCAATGTTGGATGCAAGTCATGGCGCGCTCGTCCACTTCTCGCCCTTCGATGAGGTCGCCGAGTTCTGACGGCGCGTCACACCTGAAAAAGATACGGTCGCGGAATTCGTCGTAAGTCAGGGTCTCCTTCCATTCGCTCATGTTCATCAGGCAGAGCGCCAGGTTGCCAGCGGTGTTGGCCATGTGTCCCTTGCCGTCGCGCTTAATGAGTCGCTCCCACCCCTTGCGTTCTTCGGGCTCGTATTTCGCCGCCGACTTTGCAATCGTTATTACTTCAGCCTCGCTGAGTGGAGGCGAGCACTTGGCTTCATTCTCGCCCATGAGGGCCGCGAGGATCGACTCATAGCTGAAGCCTCTCCTGCGCATCGCGCCGCCTTGGCTGATGAGGTGCCCGTTGCGCCCGCCCTCTATGACCGCGTCGGCGACCTCGGGCGAGTCAGCGTTGCGTTTGTTTGCTTTCTTGCGCACGAGCCTGACGAGCCAGTCGGGTGCAGCAGCCACGGTCGAGCCCTGACCAGGGTCGATGGCGTAAGCCTGCTCGGTAACGCTCGGAGGAGCCACGACATATCCTCCAGCCGCCCTTATATCCAGACAGGGTCCGAGTTTGCCGGTGGAGTTTTTGATCTCCTTGTCGCAGGTAAACCAATAGTGGGTGCCGCCCCGCCCGGTGGTGGTGGTGAACGTGGTGGGTAGCGCCCCATGCTTCTGCTCTAGTGCGAACAGGGTCTCGTTGCCGTCTGGCATGTCCACGTCCACGACAAAGACACCGTTGCCCGTGGCTACTCCGAGGTTTGCCCGTTGCGCGAACCACTTCTCTACAATCTGGCCATCGTCGGTCGCCCCCTTGACGCCGTTTAACGTGCGTGGATGTTTGCCGGGGCTGCTGCAATCCGCGTCGCCGCACGAGCATATGTCGTCGACCATGCAGTGGAGCGGGAGCACATGGAAGCCGCTCCGCACGAATGCCTGAGCATAGAGCAGCACGTCGAACTGTTGCTCGCCCGTAGGCTCAGTGAAGTTTAGCTTCCTGTCTTTTAATATTATCGATAAGTCCGGTTGCGTCATCGACTGTCCTTACGGTTTCTGCCACTCCCCCGAAAGCTCTCACGAGCTGCTGGAAAAGCTTCTGCTCTTTGGTTAGTCGGGCGTTCCCTGTTTTGATCTCAATTGCGAGGAATCTGCCCGACCCTTTGATGATGCCTATGAGGTCGCTCCCGCCTTTGCCGACGCCGTAGCGCACCACCGACGTTCCGTACCGCGCAACGCCACTCTCGTTGTTCCACATCACCACATCCTCGCGTCGGCCCAGGGCTAACCGGACTTCGTTCTTGAGGTTGCGGTGTGCTCGGGCGTCGGACATGAGCTTTCCACGCTAGCATGACGGCCAGCAATTCCACAAACGTTTGAACCTGACTCCAGCCCATGCGGGTTTGTAACCTCGCTCTCTCGCGTAAGCTAAATCGCTACGGTAGGCGGAAAGTTTCTCCTCTTGCGTGAGGTCTGGATTTTCTCCAAAA
>Ga0310342_100000131_pt1 | contig 36447 bp, 34 predicted proteins | sample S15DNA20500_MG_FD_206155 | JGI IMG/M metagenome (GOLD analysis project Ga0310342, IMG submission 206155) | Marine microbial communities from station ALOHA, North Pacific Subtropical Gyre - S1503-DNA-20-500_MG | ecosystem: Environmental > Aquatic > Marine > Oceanic | place: Pacific Ocean: North... | reverse complement strand
TGAATTTTTAGTAGCAGGTTCAACATCATTCGTTGATAAAAATGATACAAGAGTCAGAGATATATTAATTCACGGTGCATCTGAATATGGTATTAATTGGAGTTCCGAAGGTTTGGTCGCACCAGGAACTGGATCATTAGCAAACTATACTGAAGCAAGAGCGTTAGGTTCATCGATACCTTCTGGTGATTATCATGGTTCACATGTTGCAGGAACTGCAGCAGGTAATATGTTTGGTGCTGCTTTTGAAGCTAATATATGGTCGATTGCTTGCATTGATCGTTCTGATGTTGGTTTTTCTGAACCAGCAGATGGTTTCGATTATATAAAAGTGTGGCATAAAAATAAACCGTTAAATCCACTCACGGGGAGAAGAAATCCTACTGTGGTAAATTGTAGTTGGGGATTTAGACAGTTCTTTAACGATAGCAGTAGCAGTTCATACAATTTAACATTCAGAGGTACGTCTTTTACTAAAACTAATGTTGACTCAGGTGCAACAGTCTGTCCAGCAGCATATTATATGTCATATGGTTTCGGCAATTATCGTGAGTTTACATCTGTTAAAACAGCATCACAGTCAGAGGCAAATGAGGTCGCAAATGATCCTGATTGTAAAAATATGATATTTGTCTGTGCTGCAGGAAATTCAAGTGATAAGCAAGAGGAATATAATGGTTTAGATTATAATAATGAAGTAACGTCTGCATCATTTTGGTATAGCTCTGGATATGATGCTTACTTTAATCGTCCAGGTACACCTGCTATTACTAATCATGGTAAGGATAGTGCTTGGATAATAGTTGGTTCGATTGATTCTGATAGACAAACTGGAAGTCAAGAGAGATGTTCAAATTTCTCTAACCGTGGACCTGCAATAGACGTATGGGCTGGTGGTTCTAATATATTAAGTCCATATGCAGGTGTATTTGCTTATGATGACCCAAGGGATAGTAATTTTAAATTAGAGATGATTAGTGGTACAAGCATGGCAAGTCCAAATGTCACGGGTGTTATAGCAACCTATCTTGAATCAAATCCTGATGCAGATCAGGCAGCAGTTAGAAAATGGTTATATGAAGAAGGTTCTACAACTGTATCATCCTCCGACTATTATGATGCATATCAGAGTAATAGTGCTACTGATGCATTTTATTGGGGAAGCACTTATAGTTTAAAGAGTTCTCCTCGTAGAATTTTATTTAATCCATATGCAAATAATCGAAAAGCAACCATGTCTGGTTTCTAAATGTTAATCATAAATAATCAAAAAGTATAATGGCAGAACAGGCTTTTGGTATTAAGGAATTTAATTTAATTGGTAGTGGAACACCAACAATTTCTAGTCCAAACAATTTAAATTTAAAAGCTGCAACAGTAGCCATCAGCACTAATATCAGTATTGGTGGCACTATGTCTGTGATTGGTGGAGGTACCTTTGGTATTGGAAGCACTGTTGGTATAGGTTCCACATTGTATGTGAGTCATGGTGATTTATATTTAAGAGACAATCACGAAATTAATATTAATAATGATTCTCTCACTTTGAGGGGAAAAAATGGTGGTAATAGTTTTATTACTAATTTCATAGATCAATCAGATGGATCACCAGGAAATTTTTATATTTCAAATTATACTGGTGATATAGAGATAGGTACTTCTGAACATTTTAGTGTTAAAACGAATTATCTTTCTGGTGGGGAACAGGCGATATTAGCAACACAAAATGGTTCAGTCGCTTTATATCATAATGACAATACATCAAGTAGTATTAAAGTATTAGAAACATCTACCACTGGTGTAACAATAACAGGAACTCTCGCTGCAACAGCAGTCACAGGTGATGGTTCAGGATTAACTAATTTACCAGCAGCATCTCCATCTACCTCTGATATTCAGGTTGTATATGAGATAACTGGTAGTTCCAGTTCTTCAAACGGATATCGATTCTCTGGTAATGCAGTAGACAGTTCAACTCCTAATCCAGATTTATATTTGATTCGAGGAAAGCAATATCGTTTTATTAATAATTCAGGTGGAACACACCCGTTTGAAATTCGAGTATCAAATGGTGGAGCAGCATATGATACAGGTGTGATAGGTAATAATTCAAGTTCTGGTAATATAGATTTTGTTCCTGAATTTGATGCTCCAGCACAATTAGTATATCAATGTGCTAATCATGGAGGTATGGTTGGAAACATATACTTAAGAGGTGCAAATGGTAATGAAATGAATGTAGGAGTTACAACATTTTCACAAACACCATCCTCTGCATCAGGTGTGTCTGTTACATCACAGGGTTTAGGTCATTATGAGCAGGGAACTTGGACTCCTGTGTTAAGACATTATATTAGTGGTAGTTTTCAACCTCCAGCTGGTAGTGCTGGCACTGTCAAAGGTCATTATACAAGAGTAGGTAATGTTTGTTATATAAATGCCACTTTCTCCGCATTTAATTATAGTAATCTTAATGCTATAAGTTCTTATGCACAGATAACTGATCTTCCATTTCCTGCTTCAAGTTCAGCAGGTCACGTCAGTGTAATACACACTACTGGTACAGCATTTACATCTGGAAGTGGTTATGATGTAGTTTTCATAACCTCTGGTGGTAATACTTATTTAAACTCCAAAACTAATAATAGTAGTTGGGACTGGGCTGTAATAAACAGTGGATCAAGATATCTTTATATTAGTGGTTTTTACTTCGTTGACTAAATAACTAATAAAAATAATAATGGCAAACAACAGAGAATTATCACAGGTAGGAAGTTTAGTAACGGTCAACGACTCGACTGGTCAGGTTGGCATAGCAAACTCTGTTGGTATTAACACTGTAACTCCTCAAGGTAATTTTGCGTTGTACGTTCAGGGTGATGCAAATATTACTGGTTCACTAAATATAGGTGCAGGTGGTGCTCCTGCAAGTCAAGCTGACGTAGTTGCATTAGCAATCGCTTTAGGATAGTAAACAATGGCAAATACCTTTAAATTAAAAACAAAAGCGAACGTGGGAATCACGACTCAGAATGTTTATGTTGTTCCTAGTGCAACTACTACTGTCGTGATTGGTATTACACTTGCAAATGTTTCTGGATCTGGTTGTCTCGTAGGAGTAGGAATCACAAGACCATCAGCAGATGATGTAAAAGTGTTAAAAAATGTTCCCATACCTCAAGGTTCTTCATTAGAGTTTATGGGTGGAAATAAAGTAGTTTTAGAGGCAGCAGATACATTAACAGTTGATAGTGATTCAAATAATAGTGTAGATGTAACATTAACAATAATGGAGACAACATAAGATGGCGAATACCCGTATTACACAGGGTGTCATCAAACCCAATGAAGACTATGATGTAAGGCATATTAATGCCACGGGTATTATAACGGCTCAAAATATTAGTATTGGTGGAACTCTTACATATAATGATGTAACTAATGTTGATTCAATCGGTATTATAACTGCTCGTAAGGGCATCTTAATTGGTGCGGGACAGTCTATCGGTCCTGTTTCAGGCATCATTACATATTATGGTGATGGTTCTAAGCTAAGTGGTATTGATGCAACTCAACTTAAAGGTCCTGCTGGTAATGTTGTAATACAAGGTTATGACACTGGTGCAGTGCATACTGGTTTCTCAACGATGCAAAATCTAAGAGTAACGGGTATTGCTACTTTTGGAACAAGTTCAACTGTAATTAATGGCGACCAGAATATAATTAATGTTGGAACTGCACTTACATTAGGACATACACAAGGTCTTCAGTTTCATACACAGAATTTACATTCTGCTGGATTTGAAATAAATCAGATAAATGCATCTGGTATAATTACTGCATCTGAATTTAGAGGTAGTGGTGCTGGTTTATCTGGGATGCCAGTGGCGATTGGAACTGCGTTAGGTGCTGCTGGATCTGGTTTAGATGCTTTTTTCTATGTAAATAAAGTTTTACCAGTAACTTCGACAGTTACTGTTGACCCTCCATCTTCATCTGACCGTGCATATACTCACTATACTGATATTCAAGTCAGTGATAGTGCTGATTTAATTATTGCGGAGGGTGATGATTTAATACCTGATGTTTTAGGATTAGCAAATAATGGAACATTTGGTGGAGGTTCAAGTGCAGGAAGATTACGTGTAAATTTAATAACTGATAAAGATGCTACTGGTGCACCAACTGTTTCAAATGGTTTGATTATTTCTGGTGTAACAACAACATCCGATATTAAAGTTGGTACAGGTGCAACTTTAAATGTATATGGTGGTGCAACTTTTTCTGGGATAGTAACTGCATCTTCATTCTCTGGTGATGGATCAAACTTGACTGGAATACAAGTTGGTGGTGGCACAAGTCTTTCTTTCAATGATGATGTAGCCGTATACTTCGGAAATAGTAATGATATGTCATTATATCATGTCGGGTATAATAGTAATATTAAGAATATTACAGGTTATTTGAGACTTTTGACTGATAATTTCTCCGTAATGAATGAAGCTGCCAATCAAATTATAATTAAAGGGAATAATGACGATGGCACTGGTCAGCAAGGAGTGCAATTATACTACGGTGGCAATCAAAAATTTACCACCACTAATACAGGAGCAGTTGTAAGTGGAATCTTAACTGCAACATCATTTAGTGGAGACGGTTCAGCATTAACAGGCACGGGTGTTGGTCGTAATATGCTTATCAACGGAGAGATGGTAGCAAATCAAAGATCTAATGGTGGTCAGAATGTTAATAGTTCTACCTCCAAATATCCTGTTGATCGTTGGCACTCAAGAGGAGAGGGTGGTAAAAACTTTACAGTAGCTCAGATAGCAGGAGCATCTCAAGGTCTGGGAGTTAGACATTATATGAGAGCAGAAGTTACTGCTCATGGAAGTGTAGGTTCAAATGATATTTTCAACTTTAGACAAAATATTGAAGGTTATAATGTTCAGAGAATTAATTTGGGTGAATCGACTTGTAATTCTATGTCTCTAAGTTTCACAGTAAGATCAAGTCTTGCTGGTACTCATAGTGGTGCGATACAGAACAGTGCACAGAATTTGTCTTATCCTTTTACATATACTCTTGCTCAGAATGCTTGGACTGATGTAAAGATTACAATTCCACCAATTACATCTGGGAGTTTTAATGAGACAAATGGTGTTGGATTAAGAGTTGTATTTGATTTAGGTTCAGGAGATAATTTTAGAGGAACAGCAAATCAATGGAATAGTGGTCAGGATGAAGGAGCGACAGGTGCAGTTAGACTTATAGAAAATGATGGTGCAACTTGGGATATCACAAAAGTTCAATTAGAAGAGGGAACAGTTTGTACTTCATTTGAAAAGAAATTATATGCAGATGTAATCAGAGATTGTATGAGATATTATCAGGTTGCAAATAGTTCAATCATAAGTCCTATTCTTAATAATGGTGCAAGAATCCCAATACCAATATTGCCAGTTGAGATGAGAGGTACTCCAACACCAGGAACAAGTAATGGATATTTTGTTGAGTTTAGTGCAGGAACAGTTCGCACAATTACAGGTTTTTATTCACTTAGTTCAAAAGGTGGAGGTTATGCTCAGTTAAATGGTAGTCCTGCCAATGGTGTTTACTTTAATGCTTACTTCGATGCAGAAATATAAATAATCAAAAAGTAATATGTCAAGAGTAAGAACCAACATCATTACAAACAGAATGGCGAACGGAGCACCCGTTGCCTCAACTGGTTTAGTTGTAACTGGTGTTTGTACTGCAACGTCTTTTAGTGGAACTCATTTTGGAGATGGTTCTAATTTATCAGGATTAGCAAGTCGAGAGGTATATGGATTTACTGGAATTGGAAAAAGTTTATCTTTAACAACAACAAATAGCGGTGCAGATAATATTGATAATGCAACATACGTTGCCTTTGAGGAGAGTTTTATTGGTCCTTCAGGTTTATCTTTCAGTATAAATACATCAGGTAATTTAATAATGACTGTTTAAATGGCGACAATAGATCTAGGCAAAATTAAATTTAATTGGCGAGGGGATTATGACGCTAATACACCCTATGTGCCAGATGACGTAGTTGCATATGCAGATGGAAGTGTAACTTCAAGTTATATGTGTATCGCTGCAACTACAGGTAATGCACCTTCTTCAGGTGGGACAGCTCACGCATCTTGGGAATTTCTTGCAAAAGGACAGGCAACATCACCAACTACGACACAAGGTGATATAATTGTTAGAGGTGCAAGTGCTGATGGTAGATTAGCAATTGGTGCTGCTGGAAAAGCATTAAAAGTTAATTCAGCTGGAAATGGATTAGAATATGGAAATGGTGGTGGTTTAATTCAAACAAGATTTAAATCAATAACTACTGCTACCACAATCAGTACAAATACAACATATGTAACACCTGCAGGTTTTACACACACCATCACACCGACAGATGCTTCTAGTCATATAATAATTACTATGAATATTTGTTATTCAAGTCGTCAACAATATGGTGGTGTTAGAATAACGAGAACTGTAGGAGGATCTACAACTGTAGTTCCTAATTCAATTGGAAATACATCTGGTTCTAGATCTAAAAGTACCGATGGTAATAACTATGGTTTACAAAATGATGATCATACTCAAGTTATGATGCACTATCAGATTATTGATACACCAGGCACAACTAGTGAAGTAACATACGCTCTTACACAAAACTCTTACAACAATACCTATCAGTTTAATTACAATAGATCTCATAATGACGATAACGCTAATTATACATACAGAGGTCAAAGTACGATAATGCTACAAGAAATTTTAGCATCTGACAATACAGTTAAAAATTCTTAAAAATTATGGATCACGAAGCAATTTACAAATCACATCCAAATGTCGTAACAATAAGCGATGAAGCAGGAGCTTTTGACATTAATGGAAATAGTGTATCTCTCAATCAGAGTTTGATAGACGCAGCAAGAGTTGAATTAGATAAGTTAAAATATAAATCACAGAGAACTCAACCTCCAATTCTTGAAATCGCAAATACTTATCCATTGATAACAGAGCAACTCGATCAACTTTATCACGATATCGAGTCTGGAAAGTTTGGTGCTGATGCAAAAACTGGATCTTGGTACGTTGGAATTACGAGTGTCAAAACTGCTTATCCAAAACCCTCATAATGTATGTCAAGAATCAGAACGAATCAAATAACGAATCAATCTGCTGACGGTGCACCCACCGTTCAGAATGGTCTTGTCGTAACTGGTGTTTGTACTGCGACATCGTTTTCAGGTGACGGATCTGGACTCGTTGGTGTTGCATCAACAGATAATATTCAAACTGGAACAGCTGCAACATTTACTAGTGCTGTGGATATATCAGATGGAACTTTAATTATACCTAGTGGAGATACTGCATCCAGAACAGGAATTAATACAAGCACAGGAGATTTTAGATATAATACTACAACAGGTAAAGTAGAATTTTACAATGGTACGGGATGGGAAAATATTGGAACTTCACAACCTTTAATTAATAATATATCTCCATCATCATTTAGTGGGGCAGCAGGGACAAGTATCACTCTTGTAGGACAAAATTTTGTATCAGGTGCAAACGTTCATTTTGTATCATCAGTGAATGGTAGTTCAACAGCAGCAGGATCTGTAGCATTCGTAAACTCAGGTATAATGACAGCAGTAACACCCCTCTTAACAACTGCAGGTGAACCTTACGGAGTTAAAGTAACAAATCCTGATGGTGGACAGACATTATTAGAAGCAGCACTTGACGCAGGATCATCACCAACTTGGACTACTTCAGCTGGAAGTATCGGCTCTGGAATACAAAAAAATACAACATTATCTGGAATCTCAGTGAATGCTACTGACCCTGACGGACAGGCAATCACATATTCAGAGGTAACAAGTGTTTTAACATCAAATGCAGATACACCAGCAACAACGATGGGACTAACTCTGAATAGTTCAACTGGTGCGATTACTGGAACTGCTCCTAATGTTTCAAGTGATACAACTTACAATTTCACAATAAGAGCATCTGATGGTATCAACACCACTGATCGTAATTTCAGTTTAGGAATACAGGCAGCGTCGAATCCATTATACTGGTTCAGAGGATCAGCACATGGTGGAACTGGTGCAAGTGACACATCAGTTGTAACTGGTTGGTATACTACTGGTAACAACTCCAGTAGTAGTGGTAGTGGTAATGCAAATAATGACCGATTATATGTTTATAAGACTGGTAATTCTGGAGTTGGTGTTGGAATTCATCAATATCTATCCTCAAATAATACAGCAACCATACCTGCAGACCACGATAAGTTTAGAGTTGTATGTACGAGTCAAAATACTGTTTCTCATAGCACTCACTTTGGTTGGGCTACTAATGGAGCATCAGGAACCAGCAATTATTATGTAAGTGGTGCCACGAAATATAGTCCAGGAGTTGGCACACATGATTATGATATTCCAGCTTCGATGGTAGGTAACGCATATCACTTTACTATAGGAGTAAATTGTGGTCAGAACTGTAATAACTATACAACAGTTACTCTTGCCTGTACATATAATTCATCAAATCCACCATAAATATTAAAAAAGTATAATGCCCTTAACAGAACTCACTAAGATAACAGGTGTTGGTATTCATACCCAGAGTAATATTAATTCTCATAATATTAACTCTACAGGTATTATTACTGCGACTCAATTTGTTGGAGATATCAATGGAGGGGGAACATTTACTGGTGATATTTCAAATGCAACTGGTGCATCTGCAGGATTAGGGACTGCGATAAGTTCTGATAATACTAAACCTTTGAATTCAATATATTATGTTAATGATACACTACATATAACAGAACATTCAATGGTTGATGTTCCAGCAACTTCATCAAACGCTTATACTCAGTACTCAAATATACAGGTTGAAGATAATGTAAATCTGACAATTAACGATGACTGTAACTTCATACCTGACGTATTATCTCTTTTCCCGTAGTATAAATACAATTAACTTGGATATCCTGTAAATTAATGTCAAGAATTAGAGCGAATAAAATAACAAATAAAATAGGAACGGGTGCTGTTGAACTAGAAAAAGGTGCTCATCTTCCTATAGGAATGGGTATCACTGGTGCTGGTGGACTGAATATTACTGGTGTGGTTACTGCAACAAGTTTTGTTGGGTCTGGTGCAAACTTAACTGGTATAGATGCAACTGCAATAAAAGATCCTGCTGGTAATGTCAAAATTCAAGCACAAGCATCTGGAGCTGTACATACTGGTATTCATACTTTTACAACTTTAAACGCAACAACTATTACTCCAACCACTGTTAACGCAACCACTGGTACTTTCACAGGTAGCGTAAGTATTGGTGGAACATTAACATACGAAGACGTAACGAATATAGATTCAGTTGGTGTTATAACAGCAAGAAGTGGTATAGATTGTAATGGTGATATAGATGTAGATGGTCATACAAATTTAGATAATGTAAACATCGTTGGTGTAACAACATTCGCTGGAAATATTTTACCAGGCACAGATAGTTCCCACAACATAGGGTCAAATAGTGTTAGATTTGCAAACGCATATGTCGATACTTATTATGGCGATGGTTCTAATTTGACAGGTATTGAAGTTGGTTTATCTACAGAGGCATTAGTAAAAACAAACGGTCAGACAGCATCATTAGATTTATCAAAAGACGATCATAAAGTTACTGCAACAGGCACTGTAACAATTGATGTTACAGGTGGTACAGAGGCAACAAATCACACTCTCCGAGTTGTGAACTCAGGAATCGCAACAGTTGGATTCAGCACATATTTCTTATTCCCATCAGGTGGTACACCAGTTTTACCAACAACAAGTGGAGCAATTAGTTTAATCTCATTTACGGTACATCGAGCAGGTGCAGTCGGAGTTTCAACACAACTCTTATCTGGATCATCAGTAAACTTTAGTTGAGGTAAGTAATGGCAAGAGCAAATCTACCTCATGTTATTTCTGACGACAGTGCATTAGGGGGACAATTAATTAGTGGAAGTTTAAGATTTAGATCTGCTAGTAATACTAATTTAAGAAGAACACCTAGTAGTGCTGGTAATAGAAAAACTTTTACTTTTAGTGCATGGGTAAAACGAAGTTCATTTGCTCGTGGGGTTTTATTAGGAGCTTCAACAGCTGTTGGAAGTCAAGAAAATGGTATTGAATTTGATGGGGAAATAATAAGGTGCTATGAATATACAGGTTCTTTTCCTTTTAAACTTGAAACTAACGCTAGATATCGTGACACTAGTGCTTGGATGCACGTTGTTTTTGCTTTAGATACAACTCAACCATCATCTGGAAATCGGGCAAAACTTTATGTCAATGGTGAACAAATTACAGATTTTAGCTCTAACGTTCAACCTTCACAAAATCATGACACTGCATATTTTAATACAACGACAGAACAGCGAATAGGACAATTAGCAGGTAGTCATAATTTTGATGGATTTATGGCAGAAATTAATTTTATTGATGGACAACAATTAGATCCAACAGCGTTTGGATACACAGACAGTCAGACAGGTATATGGAGACCTAAAAAATATACAGGAACATTTGGAAATAATGGATTCAATCTTCCAATGGATGGATTTTCGCATGTTGGAGAAGATAAGTCTGGTAATGGAAATCATTTTATTCCTAATGATTGCGGAACAGTACCAATAGACAGAGCCACAGGTGCCTTCCCAATTATGAATACTAATAGTGGTGCAACGATTCCTCGTCCAGGATTTAAACCAGATCCATTTGCAAGTAATTTAGTTTTGGCTGCAACTTTTTCTGATCCTATTGATACACTTGATGTGCATAGTGATATAAAAGGAAGTGGATCAGAAAAAGGTCTTTTTGTTACTGGTGCAACAAAACAGGAAGCAATACATAATTTCTATGGTCGAGCTGGGTCATTATATTTTGATGGTAGTACTGATTATATTAATTTATCAGCATCATCAGATTTTAATTTTGGCACGGGAGATTTCACTATTGAATTTTGGATGTATAGTGGAGTTAATTCTGTTGATTCATTTTATCGTCGTCTTTGGATGACAGATGGACCAACTGGAAATGCTAGTGGCAATTTCCAAATATCAATTACACCGACATCAGGTGTTATTAACTTATGGGAAGATAGTAGTGCTTTAGATGTTAGTGGAGTAAGTAATGTAACAACTTCTACTTGGAATCATATTGCTGCTGTTCGTTCTGGATCGATACTTAAATTATATGTAAATGGTAGGGAAGAGGTATCAACCACATACACCACATCCATTTCTCCGAACTCTGGATCCCCTAGACCAAGAATTGGAAATTATGGTGCTGGTGGAGGAGAGGGAGATTATAATGGATACTTACAAGATTTGCGTGTTTATAAAGGAGTTGCAAAATACACTGAGGAGTTTTTATGTGGGGCAGTTGACTCATCAATTACTGAGCATTCACCTTCAGGAATTTCAATTTCAAGAAAATTGAATCCTTCTATAGGTGGTTCAACAGGATTTAATATGGAGGGTGCCAGTGTATTTTTCTCTTCTAATAGTGACTTGGTACTAGACGGAGATTTTACAATCGAGTTTTGGATCTATCTTGAATCTATACAATCTGATGGAGGCATTCATCCTTCAGTAATCACTTTTCCTGGTGAGGCTAGTCAAGGTATAATAGGTCAGATATATATTAATTCATCCAATAAGTTTTTTGGTTTATATCACTCAAATTCAGGTGATATATGTAGAACCCCATATAAGTCAGCAACAACAGGACGGTGGCAACATGTTATGGTAACAAGAAGTAGTAATTCTTCTCGCATATTTTTAGATGGAGAGTTAAAACAAACATCTGGAACAGATTCAACAACTTATGGTAATCAGCTCGGTGTTATGAGACTTGGAGGTTACTCTCGAAGTAACGGAATGGTTGATGGGCATATATCAAACCTCCGTATCATAAAAGGCACAGCACTCTATACATCAGATTTTACACCACCCACAGAACCTCTTACAAATGTTAGTGGTACCAGTTTACTTTGTTTCCAATCACCAACTGATGTTGAAGATGTAACTGTTAATTCAAACTCTAGCACTATTAATAATCAAAACTGGCTTAAAACTGGTTCTTATACTAACACTGAACCTGCTTCTGTGAGAGCTGTATTAGATGGTGATGGTTATTCTTTTTGGGGTAATAGTAATACAGAAGCAACATTTACTTTTCCAGGTTCTGGTATTCCATTTACTAAATTGGAAATTTCTGGTTCAAATTATAATGGACACTATGTTAAAGTAAATGGAGTGACATTTACAAATTGGGGAACAACCTTTACTAATCCACCATTTCATAATGTAACATCAGTTGGATCACCTTTGACAAGTATTACAGTTAAGGGAAGTTCTGGCACCACATCAACAATGAGTGCAATAAGAATTAATGATAATACTATCATAGCACCAGATTTTGCAAATGACGCTTATTCCTCTGATGCTGCTTCTGCTTCTAACTTTAGTCCTTTTGATACTGATACTATTATTAAAGGTCCTTCTCAATATGCTACATTGAATCCAAATGCACATGGTGGTGTTACATTATCAAATGGAAATTTAACTAATTATGGAGGAAATGATATACCCTCTAATATGGGAGTCAAGACTGGAAAGTTTTATGTAGAGGTTAGTATTGATACAGCTGATTCTGGTTCAAATCTAAAACATCTTGGAGTATGTGCGACAGGAACACGAGCATTCCGTGCTAATAATAGTAATAATCATATAATAAGTTACTTAGATACTGTAACACTCAGAAGTGATAATGCTGGACCCTTCACATCTACTGGAAGAGGTGGTATTACGTCTTGGACAGCTGAAATTATAGACACTGATGTAGGATACACACTGGGTGACACTGTTGGCATACAACTTGATATGGATAATAAGTTTGTCAAATTTTTTATAAATGGTGTTTTAAGAACTCATTATACATTTGTTCTTGCAAGCACATTTGACAAGATGTATTTCTATGGTCGAAACAATGGTGCAGGAGTAACAACTTGGAACTTTGGACAGAAACCATATGAATATACACCACCACCAGGATTCTTACCGTTAGCATCTCATAATTTAGAATCTTCTTCAATACTAAGACCACAAAAACATTTTGATACCGTGCTCTACACAGGAAATGGAAGTAATAATGGAGATGTTCAAAAAATATCATCATTGCAATTTGACCCAGATTTTGTGTGGATAAAATCAAGAAGTGTTTCAAGTACTCATAATCAAGTATTTGACATTATTCGTTCAGCTGGTGGTACTGATAAAGCTTTAGCAACAAATCTAAATTACGCAGAATATAATTTCAGTGATTTTGATTTTCTGAATAATGGTTTTAATGCTCCATATTCATCAAGTGCTTCTTATTCTTGTAATACCAATAGTGCAACTTATGTTGCATGGTGTTGGAAGGCTGGTGGCACAGCAGTTACAAATAATGATGGATCAATTGCTTCACAAGTTTCTGTAAATGAAGAAGCTGGATTTTCTATTATTTCTTATACTGGTAATAATACTGACAATACAACTGTTGGACACGGACTTGGAAAAACTCCAGCATTATTAATAACAAAAAGTAGAGATAATCCAATAACTCCTGCTTGGCACACTTCTCATGTTTCACTTCCAACAAACTATGATGTCGCTCTTGATGCTCCTGATGCTGCTTGGAATCCAAGTTCTAATGGATGGCATGAACTTACTAATTCTTCCGTATTTACACTTAAGAAAGGTTCATCTGATGGTTTTAATACAAATAGAAATGGAGATAGTTATATTGCTTATTGTTGGGCAGAAATTCCTGGTTATTCAAGAATCGGCTCTTATTATGGAAATGGCAATGGAAACGGACCTTATGTAGATTGCGGATTTAGACCATCTTTTATTGTAGTAAAACGAACTGACAGTGCAGATAATTGGGTTTTAAAAGATGCATCAAGAAATACTTATAATTCTGTATTTTCTAACTTAAATCCTAATACTTCTAATGCTGAGTTTGGATCACTTGATGATGTTAATTCATTTGACTTTTATTCAAATGGTTTTAAAATTAAAGGAAGTAATTCAGCAGTTAACGCTAATAGTGGAACTTTTATCTTTATGGCTTTTGCCGAGCAACCTGAAGTAACACCATTTGGATCTCAATCAAATGCGAGATAAATAATCAAAAAGTTATATGGCATCAGAGATACGAGCGAATAAACAAACTAACCGTGTTGGTCTAGGAACAGTCACCTATACTGACACAGGTATTATCGTATCTGGAATTGTAACTGCAAATAGTTTTAAGGGTGATGGTTCACAATTAACAGGAGTAACCTCAGTTGGCGGTACAACTGGTGTTAGTTTTGATGATAACGTAAAAATAAAAGTTGGAACACATGAAGATATAGAAATTTATAATAAGGGTAATCTTTCGATAATTGGAAATAAAGCTTCTGGTGCTAGTTCAAATAATAATCCACTCCATATCTATAGTTTCTTTGATATAACTATTGGTTCAGCTTTTTCTCAATATTTTAGAGTTGGGAATACAACAGGTCAGGAAAGTGCGGGAGCTGGTAGTCCTGCATTAAATTTAATAAGTGGAGGGGCTGTTGAAGCATTTTTTAATGGCACCAAACGTTTTGAGACAGCCAGCACAGGTGCAGTTGTAACTGGAATCTTGACTGCAACATCATTCAGTGGTGATGGTTCAAGTTTATCAAACCTACCTGCTGGTGCTCCTGTTGGTGGTGCATCAACAAACACAGTGTTTTTTGAGAATGATAAAGCAGTCGAAGTCAACTATCAAGTTACTTCAGGTAAGAATGCGATGAGTGCAGGTCCAATATCAATTGCTGCTGGAATTGCGGTCACAGTTCCATCAGGTAGTGTTTGGACTATCGTATAAATATTGACGAGGAAATAATCTTATGCCAGTAACTATTAACGGAGACGGAAGTATCACAGGACTCGCAGTTGGGGGTCTTGGTAATGGTGGTATTATAGATGCTGATTCAATAGCAGCAAATGCTGTAACAAATGCTAAGTTGGCAGACGGTGCAGCGAGTGGTTCAAAGCTGACTTTACCTACTGGTTCAGTTATACAAACCATTCAAGGTTTTTCGGGGACTAAAACAATAACTAACACATCAGCAAATGGTGATGCAATCGAGTGTCCAGCAAGTGTTTCAATCACACCAACATCAGCATCTAATAAGATTTTAATTATGTTTCATGCTACTCTCATATTTGGTAACGGTAATGATATTGGTTTTTGGTTGTTAAGAAATGGAACTGTGATTGGTAATTCACAACGAACCACTGAAAATAATGTTTGTTTTCTCTGCTCAAACTCAAACCAGTCTGGTTATGATGACTGGAAACCCATAAGTGTAGCATTTCATTATTTGGATGATGCACAGAATACAAGTGCTCATACCTACACAGTAAAAGGATCAGGTATTCAAGGAGTAAAATCTAGTGCGAACAGAGCTTTACCGAAGGTTGCTAATTCTAACGGAGAAGAAATGGTTTGGGGTGGAAGTATTGCAACCAGTGGTACTGAATCAAATGCAGGAAATATGGTGATTATTGCACAGGAGATTAAAGGATGAGCGAATTAAATTTTACACATTCAAATGGTAATAAGGTCAAGTTAACTACACCTGATACTTTGGCTGCAAGTAAAACTTTTAAGTTACCTAATGCCGACGGGAGTGCAGGAGAATTTTTGAAAACTGATGGATCGGGAAATTTAGCATTTTCAGCAGTAAATATAGGTAGTGTAGGAAAACTAATTAAATATACCACATTTACACATGATGGGTATGTTGAGGGTGCTTATCATGGTAATCCTAACAATCAAAGTGCTGGTTATCAGCTGATAAACGCATCATATACACCAGCAGCTGCAAATAGCACTATAGCTTTATTTTCAAGCAGTCTAGTAATTGGTGAAGGTGTTAACCATCATAATAATTTTTGGTTAGCAGCTTGGGAAGGCAGTAATTTTATTTCTGCTGTTTCTGGAAGTGGAAGATATACATCATTTAATAATAATTTAAATGCAGCCACTTTAAATTATATTGGTACTTTTTCTGCTGGTAGTACAACTGCAAGAAATATAATGTTTAGATGTGCTGCTAATGATGCAGGTAGTAATTCAGGCATTACAATTTATATAAATGGAAACCCTAATGGTAGTTATTCAGGTAATCAAAATAGATTTACCGTATTTTTAGCGGAGCTAGCACCATGAGTACATTAAAAGTAGAAAACATTAGGCACGAAGGTGCAACGAGTGATGCGGTTGTATTACATAATGATGGAACAGTTGCAATATCTACTTGTACTGCTACCAATTTAACCGCTACCAATATAAACTCCACAAATTTAATAAATGCAACTCCACTATCTCATCGCAACAGGATAATTAATGGAGCCATGTCAATTTGGCAACGTGGAACAACATTTAACTCGCAAGGAAATGGTCAGAATGATTACACTGCTGACCGATTTGCAATAGGTCATAATAATTCACATATGGCTGCGGTATCACAACAAGATGGAACAGGTGCTAATCCTGTATTCAGATATTGTGCGAGAGTTCAAAGGGATAGCGGTCAGTCTCAAACTGATCAAATGAGATTTCATACAGCTCTTGAAACGAATGATGTTATACCAACGAGAGGTAGTTCTCTTACTCTTTCTTATTATGCAAGAAAAGGAGCAGATTATAGTGAGGCAAATAGTAAAATAACTGGAGTTAGAATTGCTACTGGTGAAAATATTGACGGAGATCCAAATGCATATTCTGGAGGTCATTGGACTAATTCAACAACCATTCTTACGGGAACTCCAACACTTACAACAAGTTGGCAAAGATTTACTCATACAACAAGTGCTGTATCAACTTCTGCTAATTCAATGATTATAGAGTTCAGACACACACCCGTTGGAACTGCTGGTGCAAATGATTGGTATGAAGTAACGGGAATTCAATTAGAAATAGGTTCCGTGGCTACCCCGTTCGAGTTCCGTAGCTATGGAGAAGAACTTGCACGTTGTGAAAGATTCTTCCAAACTGGTCGTGCTTCAATCGGTAGTGCCTATAATGGTTTTGGTGGTAGTCAAGTACAAGGCAATTACATTGGTTTTAACACTAAAATGAGAGCACAACCCGCAATAAGTTTCGGTGCAAATCACGCTTCAAACAATGTATCAAATGCTGATTATTATAGTGGTGAGTCAGACAGTGGATTTGTTTACAGAGTTAATCTTTCAGGAAATGGTAACTATGCAAGATATAGCACTTATTTTGCTGATGCAGAATTATAACTTGACACCTTAAAAGTATTGATATATAATAAGTAAAAATTGAAAAATAAAATGGAATTGTCTGATCATCAAACTCATTTAAAATCTGTAACAGACCAAGCACAAGGTCTTATTAATGAGATACAAGAACTTGAATCACAGGCAAAAAATAAAAGAGATATGCTTTTAAAACTTCAAGGTATTATTGAGTATTTACAGCAAACTGGTGTTGAATTACCGAAAGAAACACCTGTTCCACCTACTCCACCAGAAGAAGTTGAGTCTTGATTATAAATAGAAAAAAAGATTAAATTTAGATGGCATATATTGGTCGTCAGCAATCACCAGGTTCCTTTACGAAACTTGATGATATAAGTTCACAATTTGATAATAGTAAAACTACTTTTGATTTAAGAGTTGGTGGTGAAGCATTTTTTCCTGGCAACCCATATTCTTTATTAGTATCATTAGGTGGTGTAATACAAGAGGCAATTTCTGCGTTTCAAATTGTAGAAGATCAAATTACTTTTGCATCAGCACCAACATCAGGTGCAAACTTTTTTTGTGTAGTCCTTGCTACTACAAATGTGAATCCATTAACCACTCTTACCATAGGTAGAAGGACAGGTTCTCATTTAATGGACTTACACGGAAGATCGATGGCAGTTAAAGATCGCAGTGGCACTGTACATCCCATCGCTTTTAACCTAGCATAAATAAAAAGAAAGCTTTTATGATATAATGGCGAATAGATTTCCTTTAATACTGAATACGAGTTCTAATCAAATTCAAGAATTACCATCAGGCGATTCTATTGATTTGAATGGTTCTGGTCTGCTCATGACAGGGGGAACAAATATAAACACAGGAACAAGAGGAGATATATTAACATATAATGCAAGTGGTAATTTAGTAAAGTTAAATATTGGAGCTAATGGTTCTGTTTTAAAATCAAATGGAAGTGATTTAACATTTGGTAGTATAGGTGGTTCAACAAATGTTTACTACGTTTCTAAAGACGGAACAGACACAGCAGGTGCTGGTGGAGGTTTAGATACAGCATTTGCTTCAATCAAGTATGCTGTAGCAAATATTGGAACTCCGACTGCCACAAATCCTGCAATTATATTTGTTAAGGCAGGAACATATGAAGAAGCACAATTACCAATAGTAGTCCCCGCACATACCACGATTGCTGGAGATAGTATTAGAGCAACAGTTATCAAACCTGCAGCAGGGTTAGACTCTGGTGGTTCAGTTCAAAATAATCGTTCTACATTGTTTAGAATGAGTAATGCAACCGTACTACAGGATGTTGTGATGGATGGAATGGGTGGTTATACAGCTGGTTCACCCGCACATAAACCTGAGAGTGCAACAATTGGTGGAATATATCTTGCTCTGAACGCTGCAAGTCCAGTATCTACAAAATCACCATACATTTATAACTGTACATCATTTGGAAATGGTGCAACTGGTGCAGTTCTTGATGGTTCAGTTCATGCGAGTGGAAACCGCAGTATGTTATTCCATACTTATACTGCTGTTCATAGTGATGGATTAGGAATATTCTTAAAAGCAAATGCAAACGCTGAAATGATTTCAACGTTTACTTATTATTGTCAGGTTGGATTTGCTGCAATCGGTGGTTCAAAGATTCGCTCACTTAATTCAAGTAACGCATATGGTGAATACGCTGTTTACTCTGCAGGTTTTGATGCAGGTGAATCACCAAATACAGGAACTGTTAGAGGTATAATGCTCTCATATCAGGGACTTGTTTCTGGTTCATTTAATGATGGCGAACTTATTACTGGTGCTGGTGGTGCAACTGCATATGTTATTAACGTTCAAGCAGAACCAAAAAGAATTTACATTATTCCTGCCAGTGGAACTTTCCAATCTGGTGAAGTTGTGACAGGTGCTGGTGGTGCTACTGCTACTCTGGTTGCTGGAGCTGTTACAAGTAATCAGTCTGGTAGAATTCTTGTAACACAATTTGCATCATCTGCAGACGCTGGTGATTCTCTACAATTCGCAACCACTGATGGTAATGCATATCAAATACAATCTGTTAGTTCAGTAACTGCAAATAGTATAGCATACCACGTATTAGTATTTTCAACATCAAGAGCAACACCCGTTGCAAGTGGTGTAAGTGTTAATGTAAGAAAAGAATTTAGTCTTGTAAGATTAACAGGTCACGACTTCCTACAAGTTGGTACAGGTGGAACAGACACAACAAACTGGCCTAATAACCCAACTCAAAGTCCAAATCAAACCTATCAGGTAATGACAAACTCAACCGATCCTGGTCGTGTTTATTATACTGCAACTGATGAATCAGGTAACTTCTATGTTGGAGATCAGTTCCAAGTTAATCAGGCAACAGGAAACGTTACTTTGGATGCTTCGGCATTTGATTTGTCTGGTCTTGAATCTTTAAGATTAGGATCTGTTGGTGGATTAATTGGTGCCTCTGTAAATGAATTTTCAACTGATGGAACATTAGCTCAGAACAGTAATAGTAAAGTTCCTACACAGAATGCTGTTAAAACGTATGTTGACGGACAGATAGCTAGTTTAAATGCTGATAAAATAGTTGAAGGTGATACAAGTGTTGAAACAATTGATTCTGGATCAGATGGTAATATTCAATTTAAAATTAACGCTCAAATGAAACTGCAAGTTGATAGTGGTGGTAATACGATACCTGGTGCAGATAATGCATCAAATTTAGGTTCATCAACAAAAAGATGGAAAAATATATACGCTGCTGATATGCACTACTCGAATAAAGGAGATAAAAACTCTGTCGATGGAACTTGGGGTAGTTATACAATTCAAGAAGGTGAAAACGATTTGTTCCTGCTAAATAACCGTAATGGCAAGAAGTATAAGTTTAATTTGACGGAGGTTAACTGATGCCTGTATTTGTTGGAGCTGGAACATCGAGTTTTATGAAAGGTGATGGTGGTGTTGGTGTATCCACCATGACTACTGCTGAAAGAAATTCTCTCTCTGGTGTTAAAAAGGGTCAAATTATATTTAACGAAACATTAAATTTAGCACAGTATTATGATGGAAATGCATGGAAATCCATTGATAGTCCTCCTATTATAAACAACTTTACATTAGATGGTGGTTCAGCAGTAACATCAGCAGTTATTGATTCTAGTGCTGGTGGTAACGCAACGATTGTAATTAACGGTTCATTATTTGATACAACAGCAGCAACCGTAACTTTTGTAGGTACTTCTGAAATACTTAGTACAGCTTCAATTGTTAGAAACAGCACTACTCAATTAACTGTAACAGTAGCTAGGTCTGGATTTGATAATACAAATGAACCATATGCAATTAAAGTTTTGAATGGTTCAGGTTTATCTGCTACTTTATCTGATGCTATCAATCAAGACCAACCACCTGTTTTTAATACAGCTGCAGGTAATTTGAACTCAGCATTTAATACTGTTGCATACTCAGCTGATGCAGGTGCAACAGATCCAGATGGAGATACAGTCACTCACTCAATAACTTCTGGTAGTTTACCAAGTGGTTTATCTATTAATTCTACAAATGGTGCGATTACAGGAACACCTTCAGGTAGTTCAGAGGGTAACTATGCTATAACTGTTCAGGCTGCTACATCTAATGCTACAGTCACGAGAAACTTTGTTGTTCCTCTTTTAGGTTTACCGACAGGTGGTTCTATTAGTGTGAGTGGAAACTATAGAATTCATCACTTCACAAATAATGGTAATTTCGTAAATCCCAATGCAGCTATAACTGGTGCTGATGTATTAGTCGTCGGTGGCGGTGGCGGTGGCGGTGCAGGATTGAGTGTATGTGCTAATAACTGGTATAATGGTGGTGGCGGTGGAGCTGGTGGATTAAGATATGAAAATAATGCTACTCTACCTCAAGGAACAAGTGCAATAAGTATTGGTGGTGGTGGTGCTGGTGCTAATGCTAATCAGGAAACTGTTGGTGCAAAAGGTGGAAATACAACTGCTTTTGGATACCAAGGTGACGGTGGCGGTGGTGGAGAATCAAGATTAGGACAAGCTCAATGCAGTGAAAGTGCCTCTAATTTAGATGGAGGATCTGGTGGTGGTAGATCAGATGGTAGTGGTCGTGCTGGAGACGCTACTCAATCACCTGGTTTTGGTAATGAAGGTGGAACAGGACAGCAGTACGCTGGTGGCGGTGGCGGTGGTGCTGGATCACCAGGAGAAAATGCAACATCAGGTTCAGACGGTGGTGAAGGTGGAGCTGGAAGAGATTACTCAACAATATTTGGTTCAACTTTTGGTGAAAGTGGATTCTTTGCTGGTGGCGGTGGAGGAGGTTCCTCTGGTCATACATCAACTGAAGGTGGAGCTGGTGGATCTGGTGGTGGAGGTACAGGAAGAGGAGAACAAACTACCAAGACCGCTGGAGAAGATGGTACTGGAGGAGGTGGAGGTGGAGGATCACCCGAAGAAGGATCTGACACCGATAATGATGCCGATGGTAGTCCAGGCGGTTCAGGTGTTGTCTTGATTAGGTATAACCTTTCTACACTATAGAGGTAAAAAATGAGTCACTTTGCGAAAATAAATTCATCTGGTATTGTTGAGAACGTAATCGTTGCTGAACAGAGTTACGTGGATACTTTATCTGGAACTTATGTACAGACTTCTTACAATACTAAAAGAGGTAAACACTATCAACCTGACGGAACTTTAAGCTCTGACCAATCAAAAGCATTAAGAAAAAATTATGCTAGAATTGGTGGAACTTATGATTCTGTAAGGGATGCTTTCTTTGGAAAAAGACCATTTGATAGTTGGGTGATTGATGAAGATACCTGTACATTTGTAAAACCCTCATATGGTTCAAGTGAATATGTTTATTGGGATGAAACAAATAAAACTTGGGTTAAATGTAATCCACCGAATGTTGAAATATCTAGGTTTAAATTTATGTTAAATCTAAAAGGCATTACATTGGCAGATAGTTCAAACGCATATACTACAGCAGTGAGTAAGTCAAGTAGCAGTGCTTTCTCCAATGACCGAGTACAAACAATGTGGGATCACTCCGTAACTTTCAAAAGGTTAAGTAATGATGTAAAAACATTTGCAAGTGACATTGGACTTACAGACACACAACTTGACACATTATTTGAGATAACTGATTATAATAGTACGGATACCACTCGTTCAGACGAATAAAAAAAATATTTTTATATTATGAAAAACAATTGGTTGATTGAAAAAGAAAAAATTATAGGAGATAATTTATGTCTTCAATTTTTTGATGATGTTCCTGAAGAAATTTTAAATTTTTTAAAGCAAACAGATATAAAAAAAGATGAAAATCAATACAATAGTCATTTAGCTGGACACATAAAACAAGAATTTGAATATAAAAATTGGCCTGACATTTTAGAAAAATATTTAATTTATAAAATTGAAAACAATTCTGTGTTGAAAAATCATTCCAGTAAGGTAAATATTTTAGATAAAAATTTACCTTATTATCTGGAAAAATTATGGTGTAATTTTCAAAAAAAATATGAGTATAATCCTTTTCATTATCATTCTGGTATTTTTTCGTTTATATTTTTCTTAAAAATACCTTACGAATTTGAGACAGAAATGAATTATTTTCCTTTGAGTAGTTTTAGGAAAAAAGGTAAAGGAGAAAATACAAATTCTAAATTATGTTTTTTTGGTTTGGATCATTTTGGAAAAATTACTGACTTTTCATTAAGTGTTGATAAAAGTTTTGAGAATAAAATGATTATATTTCCCGCTGAATTACATCATCTAGTGTACCCTTTTTATACGAGTGATGATTATAGGATAACCGTCTCTGGTAATATTAAATTGAAAACTTAAAAAAACTATTGATTATGATTTACGATATTTTTAAAGTAGGTGTTTATAGAACAAATTTAAATTTAGATATTGATGCTATATTTAAATATTCTAATAATTTAGAAAAAATTTATAAAGATAGTTGTGCTAACAAATCAAATAGAGGTGGTTTTCAGACACCTAATTTACCAGCAGGATTCTCTTCACCGATATATAAATCTAACAGAGGTGGTTTTCACTCAGAAGATTTGATAGAATCTGATGACAATAGTAATCAAGTTTTAAAAACACTGGTTGAAAACATTAGTCACCACGTAAATATATATGGAAAAGAATTGGGTTATAATAATCTTAAACTCGATAATATATGGTGTAATATCAATTACTATAAAGATTATAATGAAATACATAATCATCCAGGTGGAAAAGTTTCTGGTGTTTACTATGTCAAAGCACCTAAAGATTGTGGAAGTATAACCTTTTACTCACCTTCATTTCGTGAAGTAACACAAGCAAAATTAGCAGTAAATGATAATCATTATTCATCTCAAACTTGGTGGCTACCAGCAGTAGAAAATCATTTGTACTTATTTCCTAGTTATATTACTCATTCGGTCAGTCCAAATATGTGTGAAGATGCACGAATATCTTATTCTTTTAATTATTGGTAGGTTCTAAATGATAATTTACGAAGAAGAAAAATTTGATTTATCAACATTTATTGGTGGTTGGTATATACCAAAAAAAGATTGTGATGAACTATTAAATTTTTATGAAAATAATATTGACAAAACATATACTGGTAATATTGGTAAATCTGGTAAATTGTCACAAGGATTTGTTAATTCTAAAATAAAAAAATGTAGTCAAATTACAATTGATGAAGAAAATTATTTTTGTTTGGCAAATTATATTAATCATTTAAGTAATATACTTAATTGTTATAAGAAAAAATATCCATTTTGTGATTCATTATCTCCTTATACTTTAAAAGAACCAATCAACATACAACATTATAAACCAAAAGAGGGGTTTTACGAATGGCATACAGAAAATTTAGGATGCAATTTAACAAAAAATAGGCATTTAGTTTTTATGACATACTTAAATAGCATTGAAAATGGTGGTACAGAATTTTATCATCAAAATTTAAAAACTGAATGTAAAACTGGATTAACATTAATTTGGCCATCAGCTTGGACACATATTCATAGAGGGATTGTTAGTATGGAAGAAGATAAGTATATTATTACAGGATGGATTTCATTTGATAGCAGTAGTAAATAAAAATATGGACAAAGTACACAGTTATGCATATCAGAAAAAAGTATTTACTAAAGAAGAGTGTGAAAAAATAATTAATATAGCGAAAAATAAATCTTGGTCAAGAGGTAAAATTCGCAGCGTAAAAAAATGTCTTGACTATGAAAAACAAGATATGAGGTCAAGTAATATTTGTTGGATAAGTTGTGACGAAGAAACAGATTGGATATTTTCAAAAATAATATATTCCGCTTTTAAATTAAATGCAGATTTTTTCCAGTTTAATATAAGTGGTATGGATGAAGGTTTACAATTTACAAATTATAAATCTCCATCTGATAGGTATGACAAACATGTCGATAGATGTTATAATGCGAAAGTTAGAAAACTATCTTTATCAATACAATTAACTGATCCAAATAATTATGAGGGTGGAGAATTATACGTTTATGATAATAGAAAGGGAACTCTTATGAGAAAGCAACAAGGAGATTTAATAATCTTTCCGTCATATATGTTACACGAAGTAAAACCTGTCACGTATGGTGAAAGAAATTCATTAGTTACATGGATAACAGGAGAACAATTTAAATGAATATTAATGAAACAATATTATTTGGTTGCCCGATTTATAAAATTAAAGTTGATCCTACCACTTATGATAAAGAATCTCTGTTAAAAATAATAATTAATAATTATTCTAAAGATGAATATAGAAACAAATTTGACAATGATAAAAGTAGTCTTCACCACTCTTTTTTAGATGATGCAAACAATGATTTTAAAAAAGTAGATTACCATAAAATAGGATTAGTTAAAGTATATAATGAAATATTTGATGACTTTTGTTATAATACTTTAAAGACAAATGGTAATTTTTCTTGGAAATATACAATTCAAAATTACACAGCATCTGGAAAAAATCAATTTTTACGACCTCACTCTCATATGCCTTTTGCTGATTTTGCAACAGTGCATTATATTCAATTTGATAATAAAAGACATGAAAAAACAGAATTTTTAAATCATAATGATTTTTCTTCATACATTTCTTTTGTAAGAAAAAAACTTTATGAAGTGTCAGATAAATCAGAATCATCTAACTCATACTTATACGAAAATTGGGCGTTCACAGCTGAAGAAGATGATTTAATTATATTCCCATCTGTTTTAAGACATGAGGTTGCTAAAGGAAGATATGATTCTGATAAATTAAGAGTAACAATCTCTTCAAATTTAATTTTGAACGGAGTGAATGGAGAAATTTATGATTGATGATGAAGTGATTGCAAATATAAAATCAAACACTCCTTTTTATAAATCTGATTGTTTAAGAGATATTTTTTCCTTAAAAGAATTTGAAAATTTAGTAAATTTAAGACCATTTATTAGTAACAATAGATTAATAATTGCTACAGCAAATCAAAATGAATATCGATGGAATAGAGAAGCTTGGTTATCAGATGTAAATACTTGGCCTTCTTCATTGTTAAGTGATGTTTTAAAAAATGAATGTATCTATATTCATGATTGCTCAAAAGTAAATCGAAAAGTTAATGATGTCTGTGATTTTTTTGAAAAAAATTTTAATTGGCCTACTGATGCTCATATATTTTATTCTGATAATAAAAATGAAAAAAATAGTTTAGGGAAACATTTTGATAAGTCTAATAACTTAATAGTGCAAATAGAAGGTGAATCATCTTTGAAAGTATGGTCTAAAAATGATGATTTGATAATAGATGAGAAAATGAAACCAAATGATGTTGTTTTCGTACCAAAGGGAATTAATCATCATGTAATAGGTTTAACAAAAAGATTGTCTATCAGTTTTCCTATGATTATTAGTAGTGATTCGTATCCACCACAAGATAGAACTTGGATAGAATTGGTATAAATAGTAAAAAAGTTTGAAGGTATATGCCATATCTTGGTAATCAGCACATAGTTGGAGACAGCGTTAGAAATTTTAAAGTATTAGATGATATTTCATCTCATACAGCCACTTTTGATGGTTCATCAGCAAGTGTAGTTTCAACATCTGATAATACCATAAGAATTATAAATCACAGATTTGTTCAGGGACAGAGAGTAGTCTATAGTAATGGTGGTGGAGGAAATATTAATGGATTAACAGCAAACGCATATTATATAATTAAAGACTCACCTCATACTTTCAAACTTGCAGCATCTGCAACTGATGCAGCGAGTCTTACAGCAATTAATTTAACATCAGTAGGAACAGGATCATCTCATACCCTACGTGTTTCTTTTGATGGAGTCAATAAAAAATTCAAAGCAACTCATAGTAGTGGTAATAAAACCCATATTCATCACGCAACGCAATTAAGTGTATCAATTAATAATGTACCACAAAGACCTAATGATAATTTAACCTTCACTGAAGGTTTTGCTGTTGAAAATAAAAGTATCATAGTTTTTAAACAAGCACCCATACCAACTGATATTTTCTTCGGTAGTGCATTTGGAGAGACTCTAGGAACATTTGATATTTCTGATTTGGCGATTGATAATTATGTTGGTGATGGAAGTACTGACACATTTACTCTTTCAAAAATACCACCTAACGGTCAGAGTATTTTAGTTACACTCAATGGTGTAGTTCAACATGCAGGTGACGCAGCAACTCCAAGATCATATTCATTAATTGGTAATGTAATTACCTTTACTGCACCTCCTGCTATAGGTGTGGATATACAAATAAGGCATCTTGGATTTGCAGGAGCTTCAACAAATGGAGTCACTGGATTTTATGGTCGCACTGGAAATGTATCTTTATCATCATCTGATTTTGTAACAATCGGTGATATTAAGAATATTAGAAATATAAACGCATCTGGAATAATAACTGCAACACAGTTCAGTGGTCCGATTGTTGCTGGTGCTGGATCAAGTGATGTAGTATCTGGTATTATTACAGCATCAAGCATTAAGATACCTACACTAACAGATAATCGTGTTGTTATTGTAGGATCTGGTAGTACTTTAACTGATAGTGCAAATCTTACATTCGATGGTTCAACACTTGGATTGACTGGCAGTGCAAACATCTCTGGTAATTTATCAGTTGGTGGTGTACTAACTTATGAGGATGTAAAAAACGTTGATTCAATTGGTCTTGGTACATTTAGGGATGGTGTTGTCGTAAATACAGGAACAGCAACAACTGCATTAATTGTTGAGGGTAATGCCCGTGTAACAGGTATAATGTCTGTTGGAACTGGAACAGTTGTTATTGATGAGACGACTGTAAAAACAGGTACATCTAATTTACACAGTGTAGGTATTGAGATTGCAGGTATCAACGTTCTTGGTGCAGATACCCCTATTGGTGCTGGTTCAACAATTTATAATACAGGTGATGCAATCTTTGTAGGTGTGGTTACTGCAAAAAAATTCGTAGGTGATATTTCTGAAGCTGAGGGTGGTAACAATTTAGTATTTCTTGGGTTTAAAAGATCTGCAAGTGGTAATTTACTACTTGATTATTCTACATCTGGTGATTCGTCTACATATAATACGGAAGACTACGAACATCGAGGTGGTGCTCAGTGGTTGATGGCAGATACACCCCACATACATAATGCTGCTTCTCTTGCTGCTATCGGTTCAACAACTAGACCAGATGGTTCCTCCCCAGAGGTAGGTCAACCTAAATATAGATTTATACCCTCTGGACATTTAATTATAAATATTTAAAAATAACAACGCAATGGCTCAGATAGATTTAGGAAAATTAAAATTTCAGTGGAGAGGTAACTATGCTGACTCGACTGCATATGAAGTTGATGACGTTGTTTTTGATAAAGGAACGACTTGGATTGTAGTATCAGCAGTAGCAAATTCAAATACAACAGACCCTGAAGCAAATAATAAGTTTGAAAGAATGTCTTCAGGATATAATTATCGTGCAGCTTACAGTGGTGCATCAATTTATTATTATAATGATTTAGTTTTAGAAAGCAATAATATTTACCGTTATATTAGTAATGCACCATCTTCAGGAAATCCAGTATCAAATACAACTTACTGGCAACCATTTATACCTAATGCAGCAGGAAACGGTTTATCACAAGCGGGGGATATATTAGTACAAAGTAATGCTCTTGCAGCATCACGACTAGGTGTTGGAACTGCGGGATTTATGTTAATGTCAGCGGTTGACCCACTTGAAGATTTTCCAACTCATGAAAAAGTAGATTATTCTATCAACACAACAGGATCAAACACTGCAATCTTAACAGATCAAAGTGGAAATAATGTAGGTGGTGGAGATAATACAACAAATGCTTCAATTACTTTAAGTCGAGGAAGAAGATATTATTTCCAAGTTCCAACTGGTGCAACATATTCGTTTAAAGATAGTAATGCAGGTGGATATAGTAACACAGGTGCTGGTGGTAGAATCCAACCTTGTAACGCTGGTATTGGAACAAATGTGATAACTGGAGGAGGTGTATTACAATTTCATCCAAATACTGATGTAGTTGGATTTCCAACAACTGGTATCGTATTGAGAAATGAGAATGGTGGAACTGACCAGGTAGAAATTACATTAGCACCCTTAAGATTTACACCACAATATAGAGGTGATATTAAAAGTCATTATGCTGATCCTGATTTTAAAAATTCATTCTCACATGTTTCTCATTTTGCTAATGGCTCACCGAACATACACACTGTAGGTGTTGGTACACATTATTACATACCACCATTCCTTAAGAGATACGGACATGGGAGATGTAATGGTTCCGATGCTAGAATGGGTGGTTATCGCAACGCTGTCTTTATTCCAAAAGACGGGGTGCCTAGAATGTGGGGTAATTTTCGTCATGATGGTACATATAATTACTATTATTGGCACGGTTTAGGTGCTATGAATATGAATCAATCACAGGCTGTTCCATATAGTTTTAGAAGTCCTAATTTCTTAAATGCAGCTTTAGCAGGAGACACTAATTACGCTAAATTTTTAACCGATATTCATGGTAATGATCTTAATCTTGCCGAAGCCCCTAACAAATTAAAAATAATTGAGGCTCAGTGCGGACATTATAACATGTTCACATTATCTGAAAATGGAATCATGTTCTTCTCTGGATATAATGGATATGGAATTTCAGGTAATGGTTCAACAAGTGCAATAAGTAGACCTCTGCCTATAGGTTTCTATGATACTGATAGAACAACTAAACTTACAGGAGCAAATTATCCAAAGATAAAAATGTTCCATTGGTCTGCTTCAAGAGGTGATAATACAAGTGCATATGAGAGTGTCGCAGCAGTTGATACAGATGGTTTCTTATACACTTGGGGATATAATGGATACGGACAATTATTAACAGGAAATACAACTAGTAATTATTATGCGAGTCGAATACCAAAATCAAAGTTTGGTGGTCGTCCAGTCGTTTATGTCACTTCAAGTTCAACTCGATACACATCTTACTATGCTATAACTGATGATGGCAGATGTTGGTCTTGGGGACAAAATGATTACGGACAACTAGGTAATGGTACCACCACAGACGAAAGAACTACTCCAGTCGAGATGACAGCACAGACAGGATCAGGTTTAGAAAATAAAAAAGTCGTTCATATTATGTCTTGTGATGGAAATTCTAATGTCGTACGAACTTGGTTCTTAACAACTGAAGGTAAGGTTTATGTCTGTGGTAATAATGAAGCTAATGGTAATTACACTGGACATATAAGTGCCACCAACCCTTTAACCCTACCAGTAGAAATGACTGATGCTGCTACAACAATAAACAGTGATGGTCAGAAAGTGGTCGCAATGTATACAGGAGGTGGAAGATACTCCACCCAGTATTATATAACAGATGGAGGTAACTCTGGAGAAACTGCATCAAAGGTTTATGCACAGGGGCTTAATACTGCTGGTGAAATGGGAACAGATTCAAACACAGCTCATGGTAGTGCATCTGGAAACTGGAGACTAAAAGAAATTGAATTTGATTCAGGTCCTGAAATTATGACAATAGCTCACAATTCTACTCAGGTCACTGGTACAAAAAGTACATTTGACCCTGGTGGATCAAATCAAAATCGTATGAAGATAGGTAGATTTGTTAAAGTGATACAACATGGTCATGGTAGTAATACAACTTTCCCTGTTATGGCATTAGACGAATTCGGACAGGCATATGGATGCGGACAGTGGGCTAATTATAGTCCGATTGCATATTATAATAACGATGATCATATTGATTTTCAAGGAACTAATAATCGCACAACAAGATTTGTTAAAATGTATCAACAACCAGAACCTTTTATTGATTTAACTTTTGTAAATAGAACTACTGAGGATGAAGTTGCTTACGCTGGTATAACTAGAAGTGGTAAACTTTATCTGGGTGGATATGCTGGCTGGCAATTATTAGGAAATATAAGCACTTACTCAATGCATGCTTTCGTTACACCTATAGGTTTAGATTAGGAGCTATCATGATTTCAACAACAGTTTACAAATACGAATACACAGGAGTAGTCGAATCTTGGGGTAAAGGATGGTACGATCCTATTGATAAGGGTGTAGTTGTCTTAACTGACCCATATTTTTATATGGAAGAAGGAAAGTCAATAGTTGGAATAACAACTGATAACTCAACAATTTCAATATCAACTGTCACAGATTCTACAGAAAAAGATTATTTAAAAACTATTTTTACAAGTTTAGATCCCCAGTAAATTATGGCGATAGTAATTAGCGGTGTCAATAATAATGATAAGATAACCGCATCAGATGGCACGATTGATTTACTATCTGGTGTAAATCTTACTGGAATACTTACAGCACCTTCCTTTTCTGCGACTGGTAATATCAGTGCTGCAAGTATTAATGTAGGATCTAATATTCAATTAGGAAACGCAGGTGTTGCAACCGCAACAACTTTTGTTGGAAATCTTACAGGAAATGTTAATAATACAGGTAATCTTCTATTACAAATTGGCGGTAGTGAAAAATTTAGAGTGGGTGGTTCAGGTCAATTAGGTATCGGTGGTGCAAATTATGGAACACCAGGACAGGTATTAACTAGTGGTGGTTCAGGGAGTGCAGCAACTTGGAGCACAATAAATTCTGATGCAATAAATGAAGGTAATACAAAAGCAGAAGTTATAGATTCAGGTTCAGATGGTCGTTTCATAGTTGAAACTGATGGAGTCCAAAGAATTCGTATAGATTCAAACGGACTTGGCATCACTAGTACAACGACAGCAGCTAGAAATGCAGGAGTTGGAACTGCGATTGGTACAATAATTTTTAATAGCACAGAAAATAAACTTCAACTCTATGCAAATGATTTAAATTGGAGAGGTTTTTCACCAGCTGATCCAACGATAAGTAGTATTTCTGGTACTTTGTACGCAGGAGCAGCATCAACTTTATCATTAACAGGAAGTAATTTTCTACAATCTAATCTTCAAGTTAGGTTTGTGCAGAATACTAGAAGTGTTGATGTGACTGTTACTGTAACACCGTCAAGCGAGACATCAGCAAGTGTAACCGTCCCAGCTACTGTTTATAATAATATTCAAGGAAGTGATGTAGTAAGTATTACAGTAACTAATAGTGATGGTGTGGTAAGTAATACAGTTACCAAAACTGCAGTTGGTTTACCAACAGGTGGTAATATCACAACCTCTGGATCTTATCGAATACACACATTTACATCAAATGGTGATTTTGTTGTGCCAACTGGAACTACCTTGACTAATGTTGAATACCTTGTTGTCGGTGGTGGTGGTGGCGGTGGACCTTCTAATCAAGGTCATCAAGGAGGTGGCGGTGGTGCTGGTGGATTAAGAACATCAGTCGTAGGTGCAACTTCTGGTAGAGGATCAAGTGCTGAGGCTAGAGTAACATATACCGCTGGAACATATGGAGTCAGTATTGGTGCTGGTGGTGCTGAAAAAACCAATAGTGGTGGTGGTTATGGTAATAATGGTGTTCAAAGTTATTTAACATTGACTGGTGGAGGTTACATAACTTCAACTGGTGGCGGTGGCGGTGGTAGAGGTCAAAATGATGGTGCAAGTCGAGGTGGTCTAAATGGTGGTTGCGGTGGAGGTGCTGCATCATCTGACCAAAGTATAGCATCACCAGGTAGTGGAACAGCAGGTCAAGGATATGATGGTGGTCAACCAACATGTGTGGGTTGTGGTCAAGGAGGTGCTGGTGGAGGTGCTGGTGGTTCGGGTTCAGTTGGTGGCAGTGGTGGTGTAGGATCGAATAATACTCCTGGTGGAGCTGGACTTGTAAATAACATTACAGGGTCAAATGTTACTTATGCAACTGGTGGTGATTGTCCAGGAACTTCTGGTACTAATCAAAATCCAGGTGCTGACAACACAGGTAATGGTGGTGATGGTGGATATAGCCATATGAATAGTTCAACTGGACAAGCAGGTGGTTCAGGTATAGTAATAGTGAGGTATCAACTATAATGGCACATTACGCAAAAATAGTATATGGTAAAGTAACCACAGTCATTGTCGCAGAAGCAGAATTCTTCGATACCTTTGTTGACGACTCACCAGGAACTTGGGTTCAAACATCTTATAATACACGAGGAGGAAAACATTATGCACCAAACTCAAACACTGAGGATAGCGGAACTCCCATAAGAAAAAATTTTGCTGCGATTGGAATGAATTATGATGGTATTGGTTTTTACGATGATGCACTATATCCAAGTTGGATTTTAAATAAGGCAACATATTATTGGGATCCACCTGTCGCATGTCCAGATGATGGAAATACATATCAGTGGAATGAATCTCTTAAAGATTGGGTTCAAACTGCACCTGATTGGCCAAAAGAGGATAAATAATTAAAAAAGATATATGGCATTCACCAGAGTTGTTGGTCCAGGTATTCATACTCAAGCTAACATACACAGTCACAATATTCAATCAACAGGCATAATAACTGCTGTTGGATTGGATATTACTGGTCCTGTTTCGATTGCTGGTACACTTACTTATGATGATGTTAGTAATATAGATTCAGTTGGTTTAATCACAGCAAGAAAAGGTATAATATCATCTGGTGTAGTAACTGCAACAGCATTTCATGGAGCATCACAAATAGGAATACAGTCTGGTGGTGTGCAGATTGGTGCTGGTATTACACAACTTAATTTTGTAGGAACAGGTAACACATTCGCAGTTAATGGAACTACTGTTGATATCAGTATTCAAGGTGGTGGTGGAGGAGGAGGTAGTGGAGCTGGTTTCTCAACATCAAACGCTGGTCTTCATACAACAAGTTCAATTGGTGTTAATACTTCAGCACTTGCAAGCACACTTACAGGAGTTGGAAATTCTTTTCAAGGAATTTACGTTTCAAATGGTATGATGATTATGGATAATACATTAAACGGTAATCATTATATTGGAACAACTTATAATGGATTGATGGTAGGTCCTGTTAATATTAATGGTACACTTTCTATTGATGGTAATTATGTTGTTGTATAATAAATAATATTATGTCACAGATTAATTTAAAAAGTATAACAGGCATCACGAGTATCACCACTCCAGCGGGTGTTGATAATCGTTTTTCATTGTATAATTATGACTCGACTGAAAGATTAGTATTAGACCACTCTGGTAATTTAAATATCAGTGGTGTCACAACTGCAACTAATTTCAAAACTGGTTCATCAAATTTACATAGCACAGGAATAGATGTAAGTGATATTAATGCGTCTGGTATTACAACTGCGACAAGTTTCGTTGCTACAGGAACAAGTGGAATAAAACTTCCAGTAGGAAATACAGATCAAAGAGTAAATACACTTGGTTCACTACGATATAATAGCACACAAGGATATGCCGAATATTATAATGGTAATCAGTGGGTAGCAATAGACACTCCACCAACTGTTAGTTCTGTAAGTCCAACTAATTTTGAAAGTTCAGCTTTACCCTCCAATATTGTTATTACTGGTGCTAATTTTCGTTCTGCTGTATCTGTAAAATTTATTGGAGCTAATGCATTAGAAATATCTTCACCTTCAGTTACAAGAGATAGTGCAACTCAAATAACAGCACAAGTACCAAATACAGTTACCAGTGCGAATGAACCTTTTAAAGTTAAAGTTACAAATACATCTTCAAGTTTGTCTGGTGAATTATCAAATGCTTTTAATATAGACGCTGCACCAGAGTTTGGTGTTGCAGCTGGTTCTTTAGGAACTCTATCAAGTGGTGATTCCGCTTCAAGTCTTACAGCAGTGACAGCCACAGATGATGAAGGAGATACTATTACTTTTTCAATCACATCTGGTTCTCTTCCAAGTGGAATAACTTTTAATTCTAATGGTACTTTTTCTGGTAATGCTAGTGGTGTTTCTGGAAGCACCACATCAACATTTGTTGTAACAGCAAGTGATGGAACAAACACATCAACAAGACAATATACCATTACAGTCAATCCTGGATTCGCTCAGTTAACAGGAACTGGTACTTTTACTGTTCCAACAGGTATAAACACAGCAGAAATACTTATAGTTGGTGGTGGTGGTTCTGGTGCTCGTGCACCTAACGTACATGGTGGTGGAGGAGGTGCTGGAGGTATAGTTCATACCTCAAGCTATACATTTACATCAACAGATAAATCCTCTGGTATCGCCTACTCAGTAGGTGCTGGCGGAAAAGGAGTCGGAAAGTCAGATAATGGTGAAAGATATGATGGTGGTGGAAACCAAGGTGCTGATACTACCTTTGCAATTTCTGGAGGAACTATAACTGCTAAAGGTGGTGGTTATGGTGCTGGATATGGTGGTGGTAATACAATCAAACCTGGATTTAGTGCATCTTATTTTGCTGCAACCCAAGGTGGATCTGGTGGTGGTGGTGCTTGGGAGCAAGGAACAGGTGCTTCATCTAACCAAGGCACATTCTCTGGTTGGACATCTTACGGAAACTCTGGAGGTAACAGATACGCTAGTGGTGAAACCTATGCTGGTGGTGGTGGAGGTGGAGCTGGTGGTAATGGTGCTAACTCAGCAGATGGTCAAACTGCGGGTGCTGGTGGTGTAGGACAACTATTCTCCTCATTTACAGCCTATGGTGAAAGTGGTTACTTCGGTGGAGGTGGTGCTGGCGGTAGTAATAATACCACCATGGCTCAAGGTGGTAATGGAGGCGGTGGTAATGGAGGCGAAGGTAATAATATTGATGGTGGAAATGCTACAGCTACAACTGGTGGCGGTGGCGGCGGTTCTCACGGTGATGGTAGTGGCGGTCACTATAAATCTGGTGATGGTGGAAGCGGAACCATTCTTCTTAAATATTAATACCTCATAATACTAATAATGTGATATAATAAGAAAATATTAAATTTATAAATCATTATTTAACAAGACATATGAACTTTGCAGTTTATTCAAAAGACGGTTGCCCTTATTGTGATAAGATAAAGCAGGTAATGGACTTGACAAAACTGAGTTATGTAGTGTATAATTTAAATGAAGACTTTGACCGTGATTCTTTTTATAGTGAATTTGGTCAGGGATCAACCTTCCCACAAGTGGTGGTTGATGGTAAAAAACTAGGAGGTTGTGTTGACACAATCGAATTCTTGCGAGAAAATAAAATCGCATAACGAAGACATAAATAAATCAACCGACCACATTGATCGTGGGTTTGAGTTGATACTCTCAGGAGGTAAAAAAAAGAGACCTAAATCATTTCGTCTGTTGTTAGATAAGATGATATCTTTTTTTAACAAGGACATAAACATTCATTTAGACTTTTATGTGGATGTAAAACCAAAAAAATAATCTCAGGAGAATTATGTTAGCAGTAAGCATTGTGTTCGCAGCATTTCTGTTTATATTGTTT
>Ga0310342_100000130_pt1 | contig 36518 bp, 23 predicted proteins | sample S15DNA20500_MG_FD_206155 | JGI IMG/M metagenome (GOLD analysis project Ga0310342, IMG submission 206155) | Marine microbial communities from station ALOHA, North Pacific Subtropical Gyre - S1503-DNA-20-500_MG | ecosystem: Environmental > Aquatic > Marine > Oceanic | place: Pacific Ocean: North... | reverse complement strand
TGGACGATCACCTTGGTTTTATCGAATCTGCCATCGATCGGGCAATCGAGTTAGCCAAACTGGAAAAAGACAATACGAAAGCTGTGTATTATTCCCAGCGGACCTCACTTTTCGATTTAGCCATGGTTCACACGCGCTCCCAGCAACGTTCTGATCTTGAGACCCTGATCGAACTGAGTATTCCAAAAGCATATTTCTTAATGACCTCGTTACCACCACTGATGACCAGCCACGTTTTGAAGTAACTCCATCAAAGACATTACAACCACCGGATACTTCAATTTCCGTTCTACCGCGTGGGGCAATTACAATTTTGCCGTTCACCCGATTCCCATCGCACTTGCCATCATACTTAATCGACGTTCGCCGAACCTTCGGGTGTTGAAAAGTCGATGTGATGAAAAGCGATGGAATGCCTATTCAGGACCGCGTGGCGGTTTGGGGTGGAAATTACGATGCGGATGGGGCCGCCCGGCACGGTGATGGTCCCGTGAAGGACCTGGTGGTGGTCTACGCCGATCGCGTATCTGATGTTCTAGATAATACATCTCCATCAATTCTCGCCGAAAATCCTCCTGGTTCAAATCTTCCAACCGTTGTCGTTCTTCCAAAGGCAGTTCTTCCAAAAACTTCGAAAGCATCACTTGCGATGGCCGGTGTGGCATTGGCGGCGCCAGGGGGTGACGCGACTCCATCGTTCGCTTCGTTAGTTCTCCCTTGATCCAACGGACAATTAATTTCTTACGCTCCTCGTCAGATTGCAAGTTATCCAGATGAACACGGGCATCATCGGAAAGAAATTCCTGTAGTCGTTGAATATCCTGCTCGGTCAATTCGGGGATCTGCTTGAGTTCTTTAGCTCGTCGGAGGCCCATCATTAAAAAAGGGCGACGTCGATGAATCTCCTCAATTTCATGCAGTGTCTGCTGGATCCTGGGAGGGAGCAAAGCAATCAGTGTAGATTCATGTTTCAGCAGATAGTCATCAAGCCAATTCAAAAGTTTTTCTCGATCGCTAAGTTCAAGCCCTTTTAAATAAAAGCGGTTTTCCCTTTGGCTTTTCTGAATCAGACGGATATGCTGAACACGGTCCGACAGTGAAAGTGCCAATAAATCCGCTCGTTCAGTGACCGAAAGCGTCTGGAGCCAATTGACGTAGCCTTGCATCACGGCTGTCAATTCCACTGACTTGGGATGCTGAGAAATTAAACGGTGGAAGTTCCGCAACCGTTTTTGCTCCTCCGATGCCAATTCATTAAACCGCACAGCCTTTGTTTTGATTTCATTTTTTCCTGAAGGCAACAGCTGGTTGATTCTGGACCGGCGCTGAGCCAATGATTCGCTTTGTTGACGTGTTTCAGAAGCGGTAACCGATGCCTGAATAGGCTCCACTTCAACAGCAAACAAACCTGCCTGATAGATTTGCTGTAAGAATTCAAAATTGTTGATTTGTCGATAAAGATCGGTTTTCTCAATGACCGGCAAATCTCGCAAAAGACGATCACTGGTATTACCTGAAGTCCAACCAATCGTGAAGTAGCCAAGCAATCCGGCAAACACTGCACTTACGATGCCTGCCGACCACAACCACATACCACGAATTCCACTAGATTGCTGAGTCGCCTTAAGATCTTCAGCCGCTGTCACGGCTACCATTTCCATAGTCGTATGTACAAACGATGGATCAACCTGCTTCTGCGGCAAGACATCCAGCATATCCCAAGCACGTTCTAACTGATGAAGCTGCTGGCGATAATTTTCGTCACGCGCCAACCGTTGCTCAATCACACGACGCTCCGCGTCACTCGTCTCACCGTCTAAATAGGCAACGATCTCCTCCTGCGAAAGATCATCGGGAATTTCAGAATTCTTTATGGAAGAATCGTTCATACCAAATTCAATTCATACTTCTGCGGACGGCGGACGCTGTCCGCTGCTGAGATACGGTTCCAAAATTATTCGCAAGTTTTGTCGTGCACGTGACAACAAAGACTTAATGGCTTGCGGCGAAAGCTCCATCACGGCGCCTATATCTGCATAACTCATTCCTTCGAATTTTGAAAGCAGTACTGCCATCCTTTGTCGTTCGCTCAAATTTTGCACCGCGGTGTCAACGATTTCTGCCATTTCTGCCTTGTCGATCTGCCGAGCAGGCATCAGTCCACTCGCCTCCAATGCCATCTGCTCCATGGGATTGATTCCCATCGGACCACTAGCGCGAGCATCAACGTTCACTTCCTTTCGTCGTGACCAGCTGCGCCGGGCGTTGCTGGCAACGTTGTTGGCAATGGTAAATAACCAGGTTGAAAACTTGGCTCCCGGTTCATAACGCTTACGAGAACGGTAAACCCGTAGGAATACCTCCTGTGTCAAATCCTCCGCCTGATCTTTACTGTACACGAGGTGCTCCAGAACCGAAATCAACCGTGCCTGGTAACGAAGTACCAATTCCTCAAAAGCTGCAGCATCATCCTCTTTGACCCGCAACATCAGTTGCACATCCGGATCCTGACTGCTGTACCTGAGAGCTGTTGATTCGGTAACTGCCAAACTCGTGATCTCCAACAAATGAACGGATTCCCTGACCCCTTGGCCAACCGTGCGGTGGCCTAGCAGGTAACGGCTATCAACTCAGAAGCCATGCCGTAAGTCTAAGATACGAAACAACCTGTGACCATCAAACGTCAACTCACCCCCTCCAGCTCCCCAAAAATCAGCGGAAAACAACAGGGTATCCCCATTGAACCCCGAGCTAACAACAAAGTTTCCTTGGTTTCCGCAAATTTTCAAAGTCGTTAAAACCAACGTTATGATCGCCCCTGCTGAATCAAATCCGTTGTTCCAACCAGGCCAGTTGGTTCGACACCGTCGCTACGGCTATCGTGGCGTGATTGTCGAACTCGATTTGCACTGTCGCGCGTCCGACAACTGGTACGAAAACAACCAAACACAACCGGCAAAGAACCAGCCATGGTACCATGTTTTGGTCGACGGCAGCAATATTTCTACCTATGCAGCGCAAACCAGCCTGGAAGCAGATACCTCGGTCGATCAAATCGACCACCCTTTGGTATGTGTATTTTTCTCCGATTTCACTGGGAAGGCATACCTTCGAAATGATCGTCCGTGGACATGACACGTCTCAGCTGACCGCAGGCGGCATTAATCTTGTCCCCCTTCCGCTGTCGAACCTTAACGGTTAAACCACTCGCTTGCAATACTTCACGAAACTTCCCTAGATCACCCGTACCAGGGGTTTTGTAGGGAAGACCAACCACTGGATTATACGGAATCAAATTCAGCAATGCAGAACGTCCCCGCAACAACCCAACCAGACGATGCGCATGGGCAATTGTATCGTTGATTCCGCGAAGAAGTACATATTCGAAAGTAAGTCGGCGACCAGAAATATCAAAGTACCGATCAGCTGACTGCAGAATGCGGTCCAATCCAATATTTCGGTTGACCGGTACGAGTTCATTACGAAGCTCATCGTCGGGGGCGTGCAAAGAAACTGCCAAGTGAAATCGAGCGTTTCTCGCTGTCAACCGATCAATCGCCTCAGGCAGGCCAACTGTCGAAATTGTTATTCGTCGTGCGCTAATTCCCAATCCCTTTTCAGAAGCCGCAATCTCTAGTGCCGGCAATAAACTGTCGAGATTGGCTAGTGGTTCACCCATCCCCATTACGACAATATGGCTCAACCGTTCTTCAGCGGGCAGCAATTGTGCAAGGCGCAACATTTGCTCTACAATCTCACCGGATGTCAAATTCCTCTCAACGCCGTTAAGGCCGCTTGCGCAAAACACACAGCCCATAGCACAACCTACTTGTGTGCTGATACAAATGGTCCGTCGTTGACCGTCTCGTAACAGAACAGATTCTATCGTTCCACCCCCAGAGAGTTTGAATAACAGCTTTTCAGTACCGTCGTTGGTTTGGTGATGTTGTGCTATTTGGGACGACCAAATCAAAAAGTGCTCACCAAGTAACCCACGCAGCGATTCCGGTAAATTGGTCATCTCTGTGAATTCTGAAGCGCGCTGTTCAAATAACCATTGACGAACCTGGTCAAGGCGATAGGAAGGCTGCCCATGTCGGGAAAACCACGTTTCAAGCTGATCAGAACTTGCATCCAAAAGATGCTGCATCGTTTTCCCTTGTCCCTTCACGATTCTCCAACACCATGTTAAAATTCCTCTCGGCCCTTTTGGTATACCTGATTCTCTCCTCCTTTGCCAATCACCGATGACTCAATGACTACCCGCTCAGTTCGATCTTCTCAGCTCAAAGCCCGACGCGCTACGAAAAGCCTGGATGATAACGTTGCTGGCGTCATCCCCCTGGCAATGAAACTGATGAAAATACCCGGTCCAAGTGGTCAGGAGGGGCGGGTTTCCAAATTTATCTGCGCTCAGCTTCGGCGAGCTGGGGCCCCTGCGCAAACGATCCACAGCGATGATGCCCATCGGCGAACTCCCATTCAAGGAGAAACTGGCAATCTGGTGTTCAAACTTCCCGGCACCAAACGCGGACCTCGGCGTCTTCTTATGGCTCATTTGGACACGGTACCAATTTGTGTCGGTTCCATTCCCGTACGTCGCGGTCCTCTGATTGTTTCGGCTAATCCCAATTCCGGTTTAGGAGCCGATGATCGCGCCGGTACAGCCGTTGTACTTTGGACAGCATTGAAACTCCTGCGCAACAACTTGCCACATCCTCCGCTAACATTTCTTTGGTCAGTGCAAGAGGAAACCGGCATCCATGGCGTGCGGCTTATCCAGCGCAGCCTTTTGGGGCGGCCACGAATGGGATTTAACTGGGACGGTGGTGCGCCAGACAAACTTACCATTGGTGCAACTGGCGGCTATCGCATTAAGATCAACGTCCATGGCTTGGCCAGCCACGCTGGCGGCGCACCCGAACAAGGGATTAGCGCAATTACGATTGCTGGGCGTGCAATCGCCGAATTGGATCGAACGGGTTGGTTAGGTTTGGTCCAGAAAAAAAATCGCATGGGAACTAGCAATATCGGAATCGTGCGCGGAGGTCACGCAACCAATGTCGTCACTGACCACGTTGTTCTTCGAGCCGAAGCAAGGAGTCATCATCCGCCATTTCGAAAACGTATCGTAAAAAAAATTGAACAGGCATTTCGCGAAGCAGCACGCACGACCACCAGTGCAAAGGGAAAATCGGGGCGTGTCACTTTCGATGGAAGTTTGGATTATGAGTCTTTTCAACTAGACGAAAAGGAACCAGCGTTACTCGCGGCCGAAAATGCAGTACAAGCCGTTGGCAAAACTCCCCTACGGACCATTACTAATGGCGGAGTCGATGCAAATTGGATGGTTCAACATGGAATCCCAACGGTCTCCTTAGGTGCCGGACAACGTAATCAACATACTCTGGACGAGGCCTTGGACACCGACGAGTTGCAGACAGCTTGTCGAATTGCGCTGCGTTTGGCATTGTACGAATGACTCATTTTTTGAAATGACTTCAGTAAGGATTTTGCGGTGAATCTTGACGACGAATTGTGCCTCTGTTTTCACGTCACCAAACGCAAGGTGGTGAACTTCATTAGGATCCAAAAGCCCAAACGACCAGGTCAGTTGAGCGACTGCTTTAGTGCGGGTACAGGATGTGGCTGGTGCCGACCGTTTTTAGAGCGACTCTTTAACGAGGGCACGGGAACTACGGACTCCGAACTACCTACCACCGAACAATATGCCCAGCAGCGGAAAAAGTATATCCAAGACGGAAAAGGGACACCGCCGCCGTCAGCGCCCCCCCCTCCCGCTGACGAGCCAAATCGGATAGGATCTAAGGATTCGCCAAGTGAACCCCCTTCGCAGAGGGGATAGTGGCGCAGATCCAACCCCATAAGAAGTAAGATATGGCTCGCAAAATATTCAATCGCAAGGAGTTACGGGCAGAATCTGAAGCAGCAGAAGCAGCCACAAAAAAGAAGAAAAAGCGGAAGACCAGAGCAAAGAAGACACCCGTTGAGATTCGGATGAAGCTGTTCTGGGGTGTCTTTAATCAATCGCTCAAGCGAGTTGCCTTGTACGAGTACAATCAGCGAAAGCAGGCTACCAAGAAGGCGACTGATTTGAGTACTTCGGCAAAAAACCCTCACTTTGTCCAGAAAGTCAAGGTTGAAATCACCGATTGAGTGCTGAATCTCACCAGATTTTCTCAAGAAAGTCTCTGTCTTTTTCAGCTGAAAAAGACCATCTCTGTAAATCAAGAAACTTCATTTCGACATAGCATTGCGTTATGGGTCTTCGGTTCAACCCGAATGGACGCTTTAAGACAGTACGTTGGCCAATTTCTCACGTGTGGCCAAATCCGCTAGCTCTGCCTTGCCAAAGCCGGGAATCGCGCCAGCCTCAATAGCCAACGCTTGGTGATCTGCGAAATTCGTCACTAACATGACCGGGACATCTTTCACAATTGGGTCCGACTTAATTTGATGAATGATATCGATTCCGTCGCTATGGTCACGGTCCAATTTACGATTGACTAGCACCAGATCGAAGTGATCGCTGGACAGTGCACTCATTACTTCAATCTCACTATGAGCACGAACAACTTCTGCATCGAAACCTTCCATAATCAGCCAACTGATCGAAGCATGATCAGCGTCGCACTGTCCTACATCTAAAACTCGTTTACTCATTTAATTTTGACTGAATCGCAAACACATGAGACTTATTCGAGATGTACATAACACCATTTGCCACAATGGGCGTACTGTAAACAGAATTACCCATATCGTTTTCGGCGATCGGCTCGTGCGGATCAGTGGACAGGTTGAACACACAAACCTCTCCATCTTCATCCCCCACGTATACTTTATCCTCGACAATCAGCGGTGACCCCCACGACTCTGCCAACATATCGTAAGTCCAATGAACCTCTCCTGTTTTTGCATGAAGACAATGCACTAATCCACTAAAGTCCGCAATAAACAAAATATCGTTTTTGATCGCGACAGTTCCACAACTACGATGCATGGTTTCTTCGAAATCAATTTTATCATCACCGTTTTGATCCTGTTCGCTGTAGTGCCAGATGACAGCAGAATTAGGATTATCAATCGCAATTTCACCCTTTTCCGGCTCAACGGCAATCAAACGACGATGGGAAATCGTTTGGTTACGGTCATCGACGTGGACCGCTAACTCAGTACTCACATCCCCTTGGCAAGTGGGGTCGATACACCACAGATGACCAATTCCTTGACCATGCTCAGGATCTTGTCCAACGGCAACATAGACTAGCCCATCATAAATCACTGGGGTAGCAATGATATTGTTGCGAGTTCCACGTCCGTTGAGAATCCATTTCGAAACCTTGGGATTCGCATCAAACTTCCATAACAACTCGGGTTTTCCATTTTCGCCCTCATTGGCACGAAAACTGTAAACCCACCCATCGCCACCTGCAAAGATGACCTGCGGTTCCCCCTGAATCATTCCAATAGTGGGAGAGGACCATTGACCGTGCAAAATATTGGAGCCTGGCGAGTGATCGGTCCACAAAACTTCACCGGTGTTTTTATTCATCGCAATGAAACTGGGAGCCTCGATCGACGGAATATTGATGTGCGACTCGTCAACTCCATTGGAAGTATTTACAAAAAGAATATCTCCCCAGGAGGTAACTGAGCAACTGCACATATTGTGTTGAGAAATTTTCAACTCGCCCATCATGTCATAGGACCAAATGGTATCGGCCTCATGCTTATCAGCAATTGTAATTTGGAACTGAATAACGAGTTTGCTGCCTCGCACATTCGCCTTGAACAGCCGTCTTCCACTTTCCAATTCGGCTGCCATTTCCCAACTCTTACCTGCTTCAACCGTTGTCATTTCGACTTGCTCTGGAAGCTCATAACCAACGCGAGAAAATTCTGATCGCAAATCAGCGTGCAACGCACCCTCATCCAAGCCCTTGGCCAAATCAACACTTATGGACAATAGATTTTCCCATTCAGCCGTAACGGGACCGTCATCCTCATCGTCGTAGTACCCTTGTGCATCGAGACAGATGACTTCACCACGACTCGATACAAACCAGAGGCGATCTTCCTCTACCAATGGAGCACAACAGATGCCCTGCAACGGCCAATCGTGAACTCGACCTGTCGAGAGCTTTTCGCTGGAATGCTGCCAAAGAAATTGACCATCTGCCTCGTTGAATGAGAGTAAACAACCCAGGTCAACTGTGGCAGCATATCGCGAAAGATAACCAGCACTGTTGTTCGTTCCAATAAACAAGCTTCCCTTGGAAATTACGGTATTTCCGTAGGTTTGACTTCCAACCCTGACAACATACTTTATATTTTCCGAACCCGTGGGATCCCATTCACCCGTTCTCCGATCGATCTTCCCAACCGACCATTCTATGGGAATGTTGGTTCCAATGGGTGTGTTATTACGATAGGTACTTCCACCCCATTGAGCCCAATCGCCAGATTGAATGTCAGGATTGGACGCTTTATCAACCGCTGCCAGTGGATCTGAAGATTCATCGTTAGACGAAGTTGCAGCGATATCCTGCGGCGTTTCTTCGGTTACTGCAGTATCGCCAGTAGGAGAATTCTCTTGTTGCGCATCCGGTAAATCCTCAGATGCCGTCGCCTCATCGGTAGCAACAACCTCGTCGCTGGATTGAACATCTTTTTCAGACGCATCGGTTGTGGCTGAATCAACAGAAACGTCATCGGTCGCTGCAGATTCCTGAACTGCTTCTTGTTGCGATTGGTCAATCCCAGACGAATCGTCGGCCTGTAAATTGGCGGTCTGTTGGTCTGCATTGGATGAATCAGCCGCTGTTTCTTCAGAAACATCACCTGGAGTCCGCTGACAAGCGGGAACAACAGCCACCGTAAGTGCACCTAAAAGCGCAGACACCGCAAGTGCCAGAAAATCGTATGCCGTTCTTCTCTTCATTATACTCATGTTTTACCTCAGCTCCTCGAATGCCGATCTCCCCTTCAAGGTCTTTATGCCAAGGAGGGTCCGTTGATTAGTCAATTTTTTCAGGAATTCGGAGTAACGCGAATATTGTCGAGTACGATTTCAGCATCCTTGGCGTTTCCAAAGAGGCCAGGACTACCGGTACGAATGGGTGCAGGATCGGTTGTTTCGACATGCCATTGGTCGGGTTCTTCTTCCCCTCGAAGCCATACCTTGCCAAGCAACACAGCTTGATCACCGTCGTTGGCAACTCGCAATTTCATCGAATACCAAGTATTGGGCCGCCAAGTAAAGGGTACCGTTTTAGCAATTCGCAACTGCGATGTCCAACTACGAACCTGCAGTTCCTGGTGTGCTCCTTTAAGGTCCAATGTGTATCCCTGAGCGATCAAGCCGATGTCAGGCATCTTACCAGCCTTTTCACCACCCATCACATCCGCCTGGATCGTGTAATCGTGCAAGTCGGAATGGCCAAACCAACTACGGCTACGGGTTCCCTTGGGAATTGTCGTCACTTTCACCATTACCTGGTTGCCATCTACGTTACGTAAAACATGTCGATACCGCGCGCCCACCCAGCTGATTGGCGGATCCTTGAGATTTTCGAAATCAAAGTGCCATGGAATGGCAGGAATAATTCTTACGCGTGATCTCCCAGTCAGTGATCCAACTTTTGCAGTAATGGTCGCATTGGCATGACCAGTGTCTTGTGAGACGGTGTACACGCCCTGATCATCCACCTGACCCGGTCCGGCAAGTTTTAGCTCCACTTCCTCCGCTAGGGCCACTCGCAGGAACTGACCACGATTGTTAAACAGGCGAACCTGAAACGGTTGCTTCTCATCGGGTCGCAACAAGGCATCAGCCGGAACCAGTTGGACATGAGCCACAGGCTGATTCAGATCAACCGGAGTTTCTTCAGCAGCAGGTTCTCGATCCGATACCCCTGGTTGTTTTTCTTTATCTTGAAGACAGTACATACGCGTCGTCGTCTGGACGTATAACCGACCGTGAGAACAAATCGGCGAAGCATGGCACTCGCCTCCATCAGACAACCGTCCCTTGGAAACAACCGTCACACCACCCGCGGTTTTCGGTCGTAAAACATACCAGCGTCCGTCTTCAGTAAATGTGTAGATTTTTCCATCCGCATACAACGGACTCGCCTTCTGTTTCGAACCCAAAGCCTTGCGTCGCACCAAGGCTTCGCCACTAGCCGCATCCAGACAATGCAACTTGGCGCGATCATCAACACAGTAAACTCGACCGTCAATATAAATGGGCGAGCTCTTTCCCATCATCAATTCTTCAATGCGCCACCGCTGTCCTGTGTCAGTAATATCTCCGTGACCCGCGCCATCAATTGCAACGACGATACCCATCGTTGTTCCAACCGTATTCTCTTCACTGTGCCCTGCGTAGACGTTATTCCCAATAACTAACGGCGAAACGTTGATACCTCGTCGTGAAAGGCGACACTGCCAGATGGGTTTTCCTGTACGCGGCTGGAGAGCCCAAACAGCCCCGTCACCAGAACCAAACACCAGTGCCTTTTGGCCCGCCAGAACACATACCGTTGGAGTACTATATGTTGTGTCATAGGGCAGCAAGCGCGTACTGTTTATCCAAACAATCTCTCCAGTAGTTTTGTTCAGTCCCAAGAATCGGTGAGCCGGTTTGGCCTGGTCCCCCCAACCAATTACGATCGCACTAATAATCACCAGATCGTCGCAAATGACCGGTACATTGGTTCTTCCGCCATAGGTACTTAGCAACCCAAATCGCTCATGTAACGGAATTCGCCAAATCGTCTCTCCCGTTTCGCCGTCCAGGCATTGGAAAATTCCACACACACCCAAAGAATAAATATGTCCCGTCGCCGGATCTCCCGTACATGAGGACCACCCCACACGTGTATCAGGAACGTCAGATAGATAAACACCGAAGCGGTTTTCCCAAAGAATTTCCCCGGTCACTGCATCAGCACATACAACTTTCTCCCCTTCCTTGGGCGTGCCCGGTTCATTCCGCACGATTGTGTAAACCCTCCCATTCATTACGATTGGAGAGCTACGACCTGCCAGTTCCTCACTACTCCACAAAACGTTACTGCCGGGTCCTCCCTCAGAGTCCCAATCATCGATCAAACCGGTCTCTGTTGATACACCGTCGTAGCGTGGACCACGCCAATGAGGCCAGTCAAGCGAATCGGCAGCCTGTGCTGGCGCCGTAAAGCAACCCATCAGCAGGCAACTTACCAGTAGTAATGTGCCTCCCCTAAAACGGATCCAACTCACAAACTCTTCGCCCTTCGTGTGAGAAACACCCTTTTTTTTAGGAAAGTTGTGGAACAATGTGATCTGACAGCCAATCAAGTAATACTTCATGGAGACCATCTTCCGTCGAAGGAATTCAACAACGAAATTGAGAACCAACGAAAACAAAAAATCAAAACTTTGAAACCGGGAACCTCCAAAAGGGCAATCTTAGAATTAGCACTTCTGAAGACTATGGCGGGCAATTGGAAGGATATGGTGAAACGGCCGACCAACCCCCTCCAATGGGCAACCGGGCTCACGGCAGGTGTCAACAAACTAACATATTCCAAGCCCTACTACCACAACCCCCACTAAGGATAAGGGGTTAGCTAGAGTTTAAGGGCGCTCGACCCATCTAACAATCCTGGATAACCGTTAAGGTTTGGCCACCTTCTCAAGGCCTTAAGAACTACTTAATAGTTGATGTAAGCCAGTTGTTGAAAAAATGTTAGCTAATCTCAAGGCTGTTCGCAATCAACGCCGATATCCTAGATGTCGTTTGTGAGAAAACCCTCGTACATGGCGCGAACCGGACTGTTAGTACCCAACTGGAATGATTCGAGGTAAGGACTAGCTCGATCGAAACTGGCGTGTACTGATCGTTTCGCCCCTCCTACCCCCCAGTCATCACCACACCAAAAACAAACGCTTTGTTACATCTTCCCCATGAAGGAACACTGACAAAGCATTGGAATCGGCAAGGTACGCGATTTAACATGCGCTCCCATGTATCGGGTGGCGCTGTGAGGGAAGTAAACCTTCTAGCTCGATAGACCTGAAAAGGAGATGTTTTTCGATGAAATGGACAAGTTTTCTAGGAGTGCTCGTCCTGAGTTTTGGCCTCTGTAGCCAAACCTTTGGATTCGAGCTTTTGGATCGAATTCTCGGAATCGGTAACTCTGGTTGTTGTGAATCCTCCTGTGGTTGCGAAGCTGAGCCAGAATGTGGTTGCGAAGCTGAGCCAGAATGTGGTTGCGAAGCTGAGCCAGAATGTGGTTGCGAAGCTGAGCCAGAATGTGGTTGCGAAGCTGAACCAGATTGTGGTTGTGAAGCTGAACCAGATTGTGGTTGTGAAGCTGAACCAGATTGTGGTTGCGAGAGCGATGGCTCTTGTAAATCTCAAAATCGCGTTAGCATTCTTGGTTCGGGTGGCCTGCTAGCATCACTGTTCTCCGGCAAAGGTTGCTGCGATACCAGTGGTGGTTGCGAAGCTGAACCAGAATGTGGTTGCGAAGCTGAACCAGAATGTGGTTGCGAAGCTGAACCAGAATGTGGTTGCGAAGCTGAGCCGGATTGTGGTTGCGATACTGGCTGCAACAAACGATCTCGACGGACTTTACTGGACGACCTGCTTGGTGGTCTCAGAAAATCCTGCGGATGTGATACGGCCGACTGCTGTGACGCCGGTGGCGATGTAGACGCTGAAGAAGCAGCCCCGATGCCCCCAGCACCGATTGTCGATCCTTCTGCATTCGTGCCGCAAAAACGACGTGTCGTTCAAGCCAGCACGACAACAATCGTTCGCTAAACGTCAGTTCACTTAATTTGACGATATTTAAAGGCCTGCCTGGAACCAAAATTTCAGGCAGGCCTTTTTCATTAGCCTAACGACTCAAATCTCCACTCCTCAGGGGACTCCATCGAATTGAAATCCGGCTCGACAGCAAATCCAAAACCTTGGCACTGCAACGACTGAATCTGAAATTTTCCGTCAATGACCCTGGGTACAACACGATCACCCTGGATCGAATAAAAATCGGGATGCGCTGCCAGGGCAGCCTGCTGTTCATCGTGAGAAAGATAATTCAAACCGGGATGGTAATGGTGCCCATTTCGCTCCACGTTCTTGATACCGAGCGTCGCAGCAAGACATAGATCTGTCTGGACTGGAATGACACCCACCGAACAAAGATCTTCTCCGGAGATTATGAACCAATCTTCCTTTCCATGATTATTCGCTCGCCAGGTCAATCCCGCATTAAGAATGCTCTTGATAGGCCCCTTACACGCCTTACTACTGACACCACGGTAGCCCAACTGCATCGCAAGTGGATAATCTCCCAGCGTTCCATCCGATTCGTCAATGATGACCGGACGCTTGGCAGCCAACTGGCGAATGCCCTCGGTATGCGCATTATCAAGTGCAATATTTCGGGCCAATGGTTGTTCAATCAGTAAAGTGTTTTTCCAAATAGTTTCGAGCATCGGCGCATCATGAAGCCTCTCCAACAATTCTTCGAAATCCTCTGCACGAGAGTACTGTTCATTACCATCTAAAGTTACGTGAAACTCTGTTCCCAAATGTCGTTCCAGTAGGGTCCCTATCTTCGTAAGCCGTTGGATATCGTGATCCAGTTGATTTGACAATTTGATTTTCAAATAACAGACTCTACACCGCTGCAGGTATTCTTCCAACGTTTGCGGACTCTGATCATCGAGTCGTTCATCGTCTGCCATATCAGCCAAGGTAAGCGGATCTCCCAATCCTACCGTGTGTCGTATGTAAATTGTATTCAACGGGCGATCTGGAATCCAATCGACCGGGCGCATCCCTGCCAATTCAGAATGCACACACCCTGGATCAATCTCATAGAGGTCATTACGAAGTGCCGTCGCAAACGAAACACGATGAACGCGGGCAATTGCATCCATCAGCGCACGTTCCCAAAGACTGACTCCAAAACTTGCCAGCAGCGGTGTCAATGAACGCTCGGCAGCCCATGCATGGGCTTGCTGATAAGCGTTCCACCAACCGTCTATAAACGATCGCGGACGTGTGAATTCGTGGCAAAAAGAGCGTCGAGATTCCTCAATCGTCGCCAACATGTCAGTAATTTGCTGAGCATAATCACGATCAGGAGACTTGTCGAACCATGCTGGCGGTAAACAATCTCCGCCATATCCTGCCTGCAAGTGGCCAGCAGCTTCAATCACTACCTCAACAACTGCTTGGGGACAACGTTCCAGACAGGCCCCACCATAGCGAAAAGGAATTCGAGTGACCGAATTACGTAGCCCCAGTCGGGATGATTTAATCGCCAATCGCATCCAAAACCTCCCTTGAATAGGGCATCCAATGCCGATTATTTCGCACTGGCAGATCCGTGGGAAGTAGGGCCCACAACGTGGAGGCTATCCTCTACGGACTGATCGGAGGATAAATTCACGCTGTGTGTCCTCAGCGAGCTGATATGATCTAATAGCCGCTCATTAGGACTCTCTTCCCATTCAGCTAAAAGTGTCGAGATGGCGGGTGACCATCCTTCGGCTTGAAGCCGTTTTAGATAGACCTGTAGAAAATCTTTGCGGGAGCGTTCCGTCTCCAAGAAAAGATGAACCCAGGCCCAAGATTCAGCATAGTCCAAGAGACTGATCTCACTAGCCATGGTTAATCGCTCGAGACGATTTAAATCCGGCTGCCACGTCTGCTGACGCATATGATCTCGTAAAAGCTCAATATGTGACGCGTGGCATCCTTGATGACCACGGGGCACTTCAAAGTATTCCGCAAGACCCTCGTCCAGCCAAAGTGGCAGGTTAGGGACACCCGAATGCAGGTATCCATGGACAACTTCATGCCTCAGGTCTTCGGCAATATGATTTCCCCAGTGCGCGTACACATTCAGGCCCGTATCCGTTTCAATAAAGAATGCTCTTCGCTGAGGAAGCTCTGGAAACGAATGGCGCATGAATTCCTTATAACGCCGATCGGTGCGAAACAGATAGATGTGAATAGGTTCATCAGAAATCGTTAAATCTAATTTACCACTCACATCCCAACGCAAGGCAGTCAACTCGTCAAGCATCCGGTGATAGCGTGACACTTGAAAATCACTATGAATAACCAATTGATCACGCTCAAGCTTGTTACGATCGGGAATTGCCGGCTGCCGCGTGAAAGTGGTACAGCCTGAAAAAGTTGACGCATAGCCCACACACAGTCCCACTGCCAATCCAATCATGATGCGATTTGCTAAACCCATCACCCAAGTGTAGCAAGACCCGCGCGTCATCCGAAGGGCGTTTTGTATCTGCACATCAGACAACGCCGTTTACGTTCGTTGTGCAATGAGCTGATCGAGTTCCTCTCTCAAGCGGACGAGAATCTTGTCGTAGGGATACGCTCCCAGATTTTCACTACCTCGCTTCAAATTGACATGGCTGGGACCGCACCAGAGCCCCAAATCAGCGTCGTCAGTTTCACCAGGACCATTGACGCGACAACCCATTACAGCAATCGTAATTGCATGGTCATGAGCGTAGCGAGTCATGTCCTTAACACGTTCAGCCAATTCAATGAATGCCTCATTTTCTACCCGTGAACAACTTGGACACGAAATGATATTCAACGTCTCGAGCCCAAAATCGACGACCGTGCGAACTCGACCGAGACCAATATCAGTAAGAATCTGGCGGCCTGCGGTAATTTCTTCAGGTTTCCTCGAGTTGGGTACCGTCAAAGATACTCGGATCGTGTCGCCAATCCCGCGGCCAATCAACTGCTCGAAAGCAATTCGCGTCTTAATCACACCTTCAGGCGGCAGCCCGGCCTCCGTGACACCCAAATGCAACGGCACATCTGGACGTTGCTCTGCAAATCGCTTGTTGACCTCGATCACCTTTGCCGGATTAGAATCTTTTAAAGAAACGCAATATCGTTGAAATCCTACTTCCTCAAGCTGCTTGCAATGTTCCAGGGCACTTTCCAACATCGGCGTTATCGAATCTTCCGGGTCGAATTGCTCCCGCTTAGCCGGATCGACACTGCCACAATTGACACCCACGCGAATCGCGCAATCATGCTGCATTGCGATTCGGGCAAGATAAGAAACCTTTTCCTGCCACGGCTTCTCGCGCTCATGATGATAAAGGTGGCCAGGGTTGTATCGAATTTTGTCAACGTGCGGTGCAACTTTTTCAGCTAATCGGTAGTTTTCCTGTAAATCAACTGACAAATTAGCAGACGTTGAATTGCGAATCTCCGCTAGCGCGGCGGCATCTTTTTCACTATCAACAGCAATGCGAACGATGTCTGCTCCTGCCTCGTCCAACAAATCGACCAGAGCAATCGTCGCCTTAACATCCTGTGTTGAGGTCGCGGTCATACTTTGAACCGCAATCGGATGCTCGTGACCAATCGTAGCCGATCCAATTTGCACAGACCGGGTAGGGTTACGTGATAGCTCCACCGTGTCACACTCCGGATAAACAACGTTCCTTCTAATGACTATTGCACAGCCCTATTGTTTCCTACTGCAAAGCACCTGACAATGTCCCTGTGAACCCTGAACACCGTTTAAATATCGTTCTTTATCAACCAGAAATTCCTCACAATACGGGGAGTGTCGGCCGTACATGCCTGGCCGTGGGGGCAAAATTGTGGTTGGTGCAACCGCTTGGATTTCGCCTTGATGATCATTATTTACGGCGAGCCGGATTGGACTATTGGGAACATTTGGACTGTGAAGTCATGAAAGACTGGGACGCATTGGAACGGGCACTGGGGAATACTCCTTGCTGGTATTTTTCAACAAGGGGTAGCAAGGTTTATACTGAAACCCAATTTCAAGCGGGCGATGCGCTCATTTTTGGACCCGAATCCAGTGGTCTTCCTGCGGAGATGCTTGACCGGGCCAGTTCCCGTACACTTCGGATCCCGGTTGCATCACCGGTACGAAGTCTCAACCTGTCAAATGCTGTCGCAGTTGTCGCCTACGAAGCATGCCGTCAATGGAATTTCTAAAATAACGGAACATCACCATCACAAGTCCGGCATGAACTTTTTGAGAATCGTTTTCGCCCTCCGTAGGTTGATCGCCTTGTTCAAGCTGGCCAGGACCCTAACCCATGACGCAACCCGATTTCGAAAAACTTCATTCACCTACCCCTGCTTTCGATGAAGTCACCCGGCAGTACGACAAATTGAATCAGGACTGGAATGCAGCAACATCTCAAGACGAGCGACTGACAGTTGTTCAACAATGGGACCAACTTCGTAAAGATTTGGAAACTTGGGAAGCACTGGTACACTTGCGATTCAATCAAGATACGACCAATTCACAGTATCAACGTGATCGTGAATACTGTGACCAACTCCGCCCCAAACTGACCGAACTGGCCGTCGATCTCAAGCGAAAAATCCTGGAGAGTTCTCATCGGGCCTCGCTGGCCGCAACCATGGGCCAACAATGTTTTTCACTTTGGGAGTCAGACGTACTGACGTACCACCCCTCGATTGAACAGGATCTCGTGCGAGAATCGGAACTGGAGGCACTTTATAATCAACTTACCGCAGGGGCCGAAATTTCTTTTCGTGGAAAAACCTACAATCTGTCTACCATTGCACGATTCCGCGAAGACCCTGACCGCTCAACACGACATCAGGCCAATCAAGTCACGTGGCGTTGGTTTGCAGAGAATCGTTCCCAGCTCGATGACATCTACACCGAACTGGTTAACTTGCGAACTGCCATGTCACATCAGCTCGGCTTCAACAACTTTGTCGAACTTGGCTACAAGCGGATGAATCGGATCGACTATAACGCAGAAGATGTCACCCGATATCGAGATGCCGTTCGTGATCATGTCGTTCCGCTGTGCGTAGAATTACGCAAAGCCCAAGCTAACAAACTGGGTGTCGATCCACTCACCTATTGGGATGAACCTGTTCACGATCTCGCTGGAAACCCTCGGCCCGCTGGCGATCATGATTGGTTGCTGGGGAAAGCCCAGGAAATGTTCGATGCGATGAATCACGGACTGGACGACTTTTTCAAAATGATGGTCCAAGGAAAATTCATGGACCTGAAAGTACGAAAAGGCAAGGCCGGAGGTGGATTCTGTACATCTTTCCCAACGCCTGGCGTCCCTTTCATCTTCGCCAATTTCAATGGCACAAAAGGGGATGTTGAAGTGTTTACACACGAAGTGGGACATGCTTTTCAGTGCTACATGAGTCGTGACCAGAATCTCATTGACTATCTATGGCCCACCTACGAATCGTGCGAAATCCACTCCATGAGCTTGGAATTTCTGACATGGCCCTACATGGAAAAATTCTTTGGACAAGATGCCGAGCGATTTCGCCGCATTCATCTGGCGCAGTCGTTGTTGTTTCTGCCCTATGGAGTAGCAGTTGACCATTTTCAACATCTGGTCTATCAGCACGCCAGTGCATCTCCTGATGATCGCCACCAAATGTGGCAGGAGGTGGAACAAATTTACCTTCCCTGGCGGCGTTACGAAGACCTTGAACACCTCGCAACTGGTGGACAATGGCAGATGCAACGCCACATCTATTTGGATCCGTTCTATTACATCGATTACACGCTGGCTCAAACCTGTGCACTACAGTTTTGGCAACGTTCCCAGGAAAACTATGCTGAAGCGATGCAGAGTTACGTCAAACTTTGTCGACGGGGTGGCGAAGCACCTTTCCAGGAACTCTGCGCCAGTGCTGATCTTGTAAGTCCATTTAAAGAAGGTTGTTTAACAAAAGTCGTCGCCGCGGCTCAACGGACACTGGGGATGTGAAAACTCCAATCCGCACGTCGAAAATATTCTGTAACAATAACAACCTGTCATTCTATTGAGATAATGAAATGCCAATTCGTAACGTGCTGGTCGTTGGTGCCGGATTTATGGGCAGTCAAATTGGCCTTCAGTGTGTGTTACACGGTTGTCGTGTGACCATGTACGATGTCGATGACAAGGCACTATCACAAAGTGCCTTGTCACAACGACAACTTCTGAAAGACATGATCACTGCCGGAGCCGTCGATCCTGGTGATGCACAAAAACGGTTGGATTCAATCAATCGCACAAGCACACTTGCAGAGGCAACACCAAATTCTAGCTTAGTGATTGAAGCCATTCGAGAGCAGCTAGAAATGAAACGAGATGTGTTCAACCAATTGGATCGACATTGTCCTCCTGAGACAATCCTGGCCACTAACAGCTCTTCCATTCGCATCTCAAAGATTGAATCTGCAACTCGAAGACCGGATAAAGTTTTAAATACACATTTTGTACACCCTGTCTGGCGACATCCTTTTGTTGAATTGATGCGAGGCTCAAAGACCTCTGATCATACGCTGCAAGAAGTCCGTCAATTTATGGAATCGATCCAGATCCTTCCTTTTCTCGTCCGACGGGAATACACGGGATTTATTTTTAACCGTATCTGGCGAGCCGTTAAGCGTGAAGCACTCCACATGGTGGATCGGAGCGTCGCCTCCGTCGAGGACGTTGACAGAACCTGGATGATTCAGATGGAAACTCCCATCGGCCCCTTTGCCCTCATGGATCAAATTGGCCTGGATGTGGTTAAAGATATTGAAATGGTGTACTACGGCGAATCGGGTAACGAAGCGGATGCACCGCCTGCGATGCTTCTTGAGAAAATTGACAAAGGCGAACTGGGCGTCAAAACGGGAAAGGGATTCTATGAATATCCCAATCCAAGCTGGAAATCAGCTGATTTTCTGAAACATTCATCCCCTTGAAGCGTCGCCAATGCCAACTTCATGCATAGCGATCCAATTGAGCTGCGAGCTGTTCCGGACGGGCTACGCCTGTGGTCGCCAACTGTTGGATCGTGATTGAGGCGACCAGATTTCCGATCAAGGCGGCTTCCGGCAAGGTGGCTCCGGCGCACAGGGCCAGCACGGTTCCAGCCGTCACGCTATCCCCGGCCCCCGTAGGATCGATTTCGCCGGTCACCTCGATACCCGGAACCAGCGTCCAGGCGGGATCGCTGACCAACATCCCACGTCGACCGCACGTGATGACAACAGGAGCTTGATTGCCAGCCCGCAGCTGATCGGCGGCAGCTTGCAGCGTTTCTAAATCAACCTCGTCATCGGGAGCTGGGTCTTCGATACCGACAATTTCAAATTGATTGGGCTTAATGATCAATCCTGGAAATTCCTTGATCCGGCGCCGACTATCGGCCCACAGAATGGCACAACTTTCATCCCGGGCACAATGAATCAGCCTTTCCCGGACAGCCAACGTGACAACTCCTGTGTCGCATTGCTCAATCTGATCCAGCACAGCAATCGCATCCACTTCTGGCAAGAGCGTGTCGAAAGAATCGATAATAACCTGAGATAATTCATCAGGAGTCTTTTCACGATTCTTGGTATCGTATCGGGAATGCTCACCTGATAGATCAGGTCGAGTCACATCACGAGGCTTCAGGTAAGTGGACGTATGCCGTTGTGACGTAACATGCAAGTGCTCGGTCGAGCAACCCAGTTGCGTTAGCGCCTTCCGCAAATCATACCCCTCCCCATCATCACCAACAACGCCGATAGCATGAAGGGTACCGGCACCGAGAGCTGCCAGGTTACAAACAACCGTTCCAGCCGCACCCGGATTGCAACGCAAGCCACTCACTTGGTGGGCAAGCTTACCCGTTTCAACACTCACTTCCTGCAAAGCCGGATCTACGTCCAAATACTTGTCCAAAAAAAAGTCGCCTAACACGGCAATTCGACATTCGCAGAATCGACCTACCAGCTCAGAAAGTCGGTCATTGGTAAGTGTGGCAATTTGCACGAAACTGATCCATTTTCAAAATTATTTCAACCTTCAACCTGATGACCACTCGTCCAGTAATCCACACGCTTGTCATCTGATTGAATCCATACGACAGCCAATCAACCACTGAGCATCCTCATCAGATGAAGCAGAAAATCCCGGTTATCGGCCTGTAAATAACGCATGGTTCCACCCATTCGACTGAACGTTTTGTTATACCGCAGATAATAGGCTGGATTTTCTTCAGGCGGCTCGCCTTGCGTCCAATCCCAACCGCACTCAGCCAAATCGTTGATCAGCAAAAAATGGTTGTCAATGTGTTCGCCTTGTTGAATCGCCAGATTTTGCGCCATCGAAAGTGACTTCTCGAAAACCATCGGACTCATCACTGCAGAACCGATGGAAATGTAAACCCCGCCATCTATTCGACTCACACCTTCTGCAAAGGTCAAGAAGTCACGTTGTGCGGCACGGCCCAGCGCAGCACCATGGTTCATCGGGTGATTGTAGATGATGTCGTGCCCGATCATCGGGTGCCCGGTCAAGGGCACGCCCAACTGATACGCTGCGGCTTGAATGCTGTACTGTTTCCAAGGATGCTTGATCACCAAATGTCCACCTGCCAAGTCAAATCGGCGGACAATCATCAACAAGTCCGCAGCGGCAGCGGATTTTTCAGAATCCTGACCCAGGTTATCCTTAACCGCATCTTCTAATTGGGCTTCGGTGGGAATCCGCAAACCCTCTTCAGCAATCATGCTTCCCACCGACTCGCCATAACCACGTCCCTCAAACGCACCAACATTCAGTGCCAAATTGATATTCAATCCAGTTTCCTGCCAATTGCCAAATTGTCCCTGTTCAACCATCGGACCAACATGTTCACAACTGCATCCCTGGAATGCAAATTCCCAATCATGGATGATGCCGGCTCCGTTGGTCGCCAGATGAGTCACCCAACGACGTTCAATGAGTTGGCGAAATAAAGGAGCCAAGCCATTCTTGATAGCGTGCGCACCAAACGTGACCATCACCGGTCGATCGGCATCACGGGCTAACCGAATTCGATCAACGACTTCCTCAATTGTCGCCATACTTTTCGGAGGTAAAGACGCAGGCTCGGTATCAAACGTCACGTGGTCCTTTTCGATGAATTTCTTATTCGTCCTTACCGACAAAGGTTCCATCTTGACCTGAAATCTGTCGAGTTGTTCGTAAGGCATCTGCACTCCACCAAAGGATCGTTTCGCTTATTGAGACCAGAAATAGGAAATGATCTGTTGATAATCCCGAAAGTCCGGAACGACCAGGTCAGCTCCAACACCTATCAGCCGATCGCGTTTCCACGGATCCACCTTGCCATTTCGCTCTTTTTCGTTGCTAGCGACACCCACGGCAACGCCTCCGACCATCTTAATATTCTGTATTTCAACGTAGCCGTCTCCAAAGCCAAGCAACCGGCTACCATCTACGTTGTTTTCCTTCATGATCCGTTCAATGACCCGCGCCTTGGAAAACGAACGAAAATCGTCAATTGCGCCATAAATGTGCTCACCAAAGTAACCATCGATGCCAAGCAACCGGCACTCCTCCTGAACGTAATTCTCGTCGGTACCACTGGCAAGATAAAGATGAGCACCTCTTTGCACCAAGGCTTCCAGAAGTTCGATGCTACAGGGAACAAGCATCTCCTCTCTGGGCACACGTCCATTGGACAAATCATCACGTCGTGATTGAATGCGAAGCATCAAGCGGTCATGATACATCTGCTTGTAAACCGATGGGTCTTGAGGACGACCGCCCCGCTCGGCCACTTCTTCGGCCAAACGAATCATTTGGTAAATAGTTTGCTTGCCGGTCAGTGTCATGACAAATTCGTGAACCAAATCGTGAAGTTTTTCACAAGGCTCGTCGGTTCCCGTCTCCTCAAGCACCTCGACCATCATTGGAATCATGACATCGGGCCAACCCTCGCGGATCAAGCTCAATGTGCCGTCAAAATCAAACAGCACATGCTGCGGGGATTCGGATAACGAAAACCTGCTGACAACTTCGATCCTTGTCCCAGGCAGAAGGGATGTCTCGGTTCCTGCAGCCACTACACGTTGATAATCGTTTTCTGTATAGTCATTCACAGATATCGTGTGCTCCTGTTGAATCGTCTTTCAATCTGGAAAAGTTGAACTTGGGATGTCCTGCCGACATTTCCAACATCGACAACTTGGCACAAAATTCAGCTCAAAGGAACCTGTACTTGATTCGTAAAGTACCCGGTAGACACATGCCTCGACGATTCGGGATTCGACAGCTCATCGCTGACAACAACCTGCGATGCTGGCTATCCGTCATGCAACTCTCAAAAAAAAGCAGATGGATAAATAGGGGACCGTTTCAAGAATTTTAAAAACCTCTCTACAAACCTCAACCAAACTCTGACAGCTTGACCGGCCGACCCTCAGCGGCTGATCGATCAGCCGCAAACACGACTCGATGCGACTCAAAAGCCGTTTCGAAGTCGGTCAACGGCATCGGCCGGCCCTGGAAAACACTGTCAACAAATGCCTGAAACTGTGGCTGGTAAGGGTGATCCTCAACATCACCCGAGTCAACAAGGGATGTCTCCAGGGTACTCCATTTCTTCGAAGTGCCGCGCAGTTGTTCGGAATAAATCCGATTGTCTAACAAACTACCTTTACTACCCACTAAATGCACGTGGAAGTAATAAGGCTGCAGGCAATCAATCACCGAGGCTACTTTCCCCAGTCGGCCGTCAGTGAACTTGAGAATATTGGTGCTGGTGGTCCCATATTCATAAGATGCAAACTGGTCACTCTGTGATTTGGTCTGATAACTGGTAACCTCTTCTACCTGACCATCCATAAAGAACAACAACGCATCCAATGCGTGACAACCGGCAGTCAACATACTGCTGGCTCCGATATCCTTCTTCGTATTCCATTGAAACTGTCCATACCAGGGACCGATACCATGGTAGTAATCGACTTCACCATAGTGAATACTTCCCAAAAGACCCTGATCTAACACCGACCGAATCATCGTGAAATGAGCACTATAACGACACTCGAAACAAACTGCGGCCTGCACCTGGGCAGCGTGAATAGCATCCCGCACTCTGTTCAGATCCTCGTACCTGATGGATACCGGTTTTTCAATTATCAAATGTTTCCCGGCCCGGGCCGCAGCAATCGCCTGTCCCGGATGTTCTGGATGTCGCGAACAAATATCGATCACGTCAATTTGCGGATCTGCCAACATTTCCTCATAGTTTTTGTAGACCCGCAGGGGTATGCCATACTGCTTTTCGAGCTGAGCCAAATCATGTTCCCGTCGCGTGCACACCGCGCGAACCTGGGCCCCGTTGACCTGCTTGAGTGCGTCAATATGAGCACCCGCAACCCAGCCCAGTCCAACGATTCCAATTCCAAGATCACTAATGGGACCATTCCTTTACATAAGAGTAAAAGTCCGCCAACGGATACTGTGTCCATCAACTGATGGCAGGGAAACGCTCGTCATTAGAGCATATTCGTGAGCGAGATCGTAGTCCCAACACAGTTGGTAATCGGGTTCCCATTGGCCAGATTGTTGGCTATAACCCTGACTGGTTTCTTTTCCTCTCTGACACGGGCCTGGCATCTAGGAATTAGGAATAGAAAAACACCCGTGATGAGTACCGTCCATTTAATTTCAGGTGCAATATGGCTGAAAAAAAGCATGTACTGATTACCGGCGCCAGCGGCTTGATTGGTGGTCTCACCATTGCAGCGCTGGGCAACAAGTACGAATTCAGTGGTCTCAGTCGGCGTCCGATGCAAGGGATTACCCATACGCAAGCAGACATCACCGATGCTAAGGCCATTGAACCGGCCTTCAATGGAATTCACACTGTTCTACACCTGGCCGCAGCAAACCAACCCGATGATGTCTTCAATTGGGAAGCCACCATGCAGGGCACCGTCCAGGGGACGCTGAACGTTTACGAAGCGGCGAGAAAAGCCAACGTTCAGCGCATCATCCATATGAGCAGTGGTTGCACACAGTTGGCTTACGAATGGGATGATCTTCTTCCTTATGGCACACTGGCTAATGGGCCGGATGATCAGACCCCCGATACCTGGGAAATGGTTGAATTGGACTGGCCCGTACGACCCGATTCACCGTATGCCATCGGAAAGTTGTTCGGTGAACATCTGGGCCGCTACTATGCCGATAAACATGACATCTCGACACTGGTGATCCGGCTGGGTGCTGTTTTGCCAGATGACCGTCCTCAAATTCGGCGTCATTATCCTGGTTATTTGTCACACGCCGACTGCGTGCAAATGATCGATAAGTGCATTGACGCTCCGGACGATTTGGATTTCGACATCTTCAATGCCATTTCAGACAATCAGTATCGCTGGCGCAGTACCGAACATACAAAGAACATCTTAGGGTGGGTGCCAACCAAAAACGCAGAAATGGCAGACGACTAGGATAGCATCGGTATCTTGAAAAACGGCAGATGAGCCAACACGGCCCTTGGAAAATCGTTGATTCACACAGTGTTTATGCTGATCCTTGGCTCACGGTTCGCTGCGATGATGTGATTCGTCCAGATGGCAAGCCAGGCACCTACAGTGTCGTGAATCTCAAGCCTGGAGTTTCCGTGCTGGCCATGGATAGCAAAAACTATGTCTACTTGACCGAGGAATTTCACTATGGAGTCGGACGGGTCACACTGGAAACGGTCAGCGGTGGAATCGAAACGGATGAAAGTCCACTTCTGACCGCACAGCGCGAACTGCAGGAAGAAGTTGGGATCAAGGCCCGCACCTGGCACGATTTGGGACACTGTGATCCTTTTACTGCGAGCGTAGTATCTCCGACTAATCTATTCCTCGCTTGCGACCTCACGATCGGTGTCGCTACACCGGAAGGTACTGAACAAATTCGATGCGTTAAGCTTTCTTTTGCCGAGGCGATTGAAAAGGTGATGAACAATGAGATCACTCATGCCCCAAGCTGCCTCGTGATCCTCAAAGCGGCGAGATTTCTGGGAGATGATTTTTAATGGGCGCAAACCGGCCGAGTCATGGTTAGACGACTCACCGACCGTAGCCAAGTTACCTGTTGCTCAAGCCCCGCCGGGTCACTACTCGACGACTAAAACAAACAGAACAATTCCCAGGGAATAAGGTACGTGATTTTTATGACTTTCAAATTCTCTGTTCGTATTTCCACTTACCTTTTGGAAATTTCGAAAAGTGCAAAACGCACTAAGTATCACCTTGACTTTGGCCATCTTTGAGTTCAGTATGAACTATCCCACAGCGCTATTCTTCGTCGAGTGAAAAAGAGGAAACAATCCGTAGTTCGGATGTTGAGAATGCAAAATCTACCTCATCCATTAATCGCTCGTCGTTATTTTCTGAATGACTGCGCGCTGGGAATCGGTCGAATCGCGCTCGGATCGCTTTTAGGAACGACGTGTGCCCATCAACGCCTGGCGGCCAAGCTTCAACCAGCCCATTATCCCCCCAAAGCCAAGAGCGTGATCTTTCTTTTCATGGCGGGCGGGCCGAGTCAACTCGAGCTCTTCGACTACAAGCCGACTTTACGGAAATACGAAGGGCAATTGGTACCTGAATCTGTGCTTCAAGATCAGGAATTACCTTTTATTGAACGCAGCGCAACGTTGATGGCCTCGCCGCTTAAGTTTGCACGCCACGGGAAATGTGGTGCAGAACTTTCAGAAGCTCTTCCCCGTTTAAGCCAAATAGCCGACGACATTGCTATTGTCAAAAGTGTCCGCACCGACGCCTTCAATCACGCACCTGCGCAGGTTTTTTTTCACACCGGGCATTTACAGTTCGGCAAACCAAGTATGGGGTCGTGGGTGACCTACGGCCTTGGCAACGAAGTAGAAAATCTGCCTGGTTTCGTCGTATTGGGAAATCGGTCTGTCAGCGGTGGTGCGGCCTGCTATGGATCTGGCTTTCTTCCCTCGACCTATCAGGGAGTTCCCTTTCGATCCGAGGGAGCACCCATCCTGTTTGTTGATAATCCTGCAGGTATCGATGAACAATCGCAGCGTGATACGATCGATACGATTGGCCGTCTCAACCGCCACAAGTTGGATCGTTTTGGCGACCCGGAAATCGCCACACGAATCAGGGCCTACGAATTGGCATTTCAGCTTCAAGCAAGTGCGCCACAACTGATGGACATGTGTGACGAAAGCGCATCGACATTGGAGCTTTACGGCGCCGCACCAGGAAGTTCTTCATTTGCAACTCAATGCTTGTTAGCGCGCCGACTCGTTGAAAGGGGTGTGCGTTTTGTTGAAATCATTTACTCTGGTTGGGACCATCATTCGAATGTGGCCGATTCAATAAAAAATACTTGCGGAAAAACCGAGGGTGCTGTGACGGCGCTGATTCAAGACCTTAAAAATCGCGGGTTGCTTGATGAAACCTTGGTCGTTTGGGGTGGCGAATTTGGACGCACGCCGATGGTCGAAAACAATCCCGCATTGGGGCGATCGCGTGGCAGGGACCACCATCCAAATGCATTTACCATGTGGTTAGCCGGCGGAGGTATTCGTGCCGGGCAGACGATTGGGCAGACCGATGACTTGGGATATCACGCCATTGAAGATCCGATTCATATTCACGATCTGCAAGCGACGATTTTGCATTTACTGGGTATGGATCACAAGCAGCTGACATTCCGCCATCAGGGAAGGGATTTCCGTTTAACCGATGTTGCTGGAAACGTCATCGACAAACTTTTGACCTAACGAATTACGATGTCCCCACCTGTTCAGCTTGGTGTTGTAATCCAAACCATGGACAAAAAACCACAAAACATATGGTTTTGGCTGCTCTCGCTTCGAATGATAGTCGGATTGTTAACTTACCTGGACCTGTTGGCGCTAACCCCGGCCGGGGCAGCCCATTGGTCATTTCAAGTACCCTTGTCTCCTCCATTGCCTGTCCTCGAATCTGAGGCCGCTGGCCGAACCCCCATCGATCGTTTTATCCAGAAAAGGCTTGAGCAGGAGAACCTGAGAGCTGCACCCAAGGCTGATTCTTACACGTTGATTCGCCGTGTGAGCCTGGACTTGACCGGTCTACCTCCCCGTTTGGAGGACGTCGACCAATTTGTCAATCATTCTGCACCCGATGCCTACGAGCGACTGGTTGATCGGCTGTTGGCCTCACCACAATTCGGAGAACATTGGGCCCTTTGGTGGCTGGACGCAGCCCGCTATGCCGACAGTAACGGTTACGAGGTTGACCGCGCAAGATCCATCTGGCCCTACCGTGACTGGGTGGTACGGGCGCTGAATCAGAACATGCCGTTCGATCAATTCACGATTGAACAAATCGCCGGCGATATGCTCCCCAATCCGACCATCGCTCAACGAGTGGCAACAGGATTTCATCGCAATACGTTTGTCAACGAAGAAGGTGGACATGATTGGGAAGAATTTCGCTTTGCGTCAGTGGTTGATCGTGTTCATACCACGGGCACCGTTTGGTTGGGCCTGACGCTGGCCTGTGCCCAATGTCACGATCACAAGTACGATCCCATTTCACAGCGTGATTACTTTGCATTTTTCGGATTACTGAACAGCGCAGACGAACCAGAATTGGAAGTTCCTGACCGTGAAGTTCTTGCCCGGCAGGCGGAAATTGACGCTCAGATCGAGCGGCTGGTGGCCGATCGACAACATCGGTTTCCATTGACGGAAGACACTGATGGTCCGCCGAATTCGGATACGAATTCCAGTGTTGCAGAGGATGATCGGCGTCAAATGCACCTGGAAAATCAATTCAACAAATGGTGTGACACTATGGCAGCGACAGCCGTTGATTGGCACTTGCTCGTACCTATTGATGCTACATCAGAAAACAACGCCACAATGACTCTGCTGGACGACAGTTCGATACTGGTCACCGGCGATCGGCCAGAACTCGACACCTATCGAGTCCAATACCAATTACCTGTCGGAGAAATCACCGGGTTTCGCCTGGAAGCAATTCCCGATTCACGTTTACCGCATGATGGTCCTGGACGTGGTAGTGTGATGAGCGACGGCACGTTTGCGGTAACGGAGTTTTCCGTTCAAGCTTTTCGTCCAGAAGATGTCAAAGATCGCACCCATCTGAAATTTACCAACGCGTGGGCTTCCTATCATGCCGATGAACGCACAGCCGACAAAGCCATCGATGGCAATCGTCTCACCAGTTGGCATACCGGAAACAGAGCTGGACAAAGACACGTTGCCACGTTTGAAACCGATCAAACTTATCATGTCGGAAACCAGACGCAGTTGACGGTGACCATTCTACAAAATTTTGTACACCAACAGACACTTGGACGGTTCCGACTGTACATCACCAGTAACCCGGGTCCTTGGCCAACGACGAACCGATCACCTCGAGTTGATCAACTCCTGCGCATTTCACCGGATGATCGAACGAACAAAGATCGTCGTTTTTTAATGAATCATTTCCTTTCGGTCGCACCAGAGCTTGAGGAATTGAACAAGCAAATTAATGACCTCCGTACAAATCGCCCGCGCCTACCAACAACGTTTGTCATGAAAGAACGGATGGTTCCACGTAAAACACATTTACACGAGCGTGGTGACTACCGACGGCCCAGTGATGAAATCACATCCAACGTACCTGACATCCTGCACCCACTGGATCCAAACCAGCCCCGCAACCGCTTGACTCTGGCCCGTTGGCTGGTGGACGATCGCAATCCGTTGGTTGCTCGAGTGATCGTAAACCACTTTTGGCAGCAGTACTTTGGACGCGGCCTGGTCACAACCCCCGAAGATTTTGGAACCCGCGGGAAGCCGCCCTCTCATCCACGATTGCTAGACCACCTGGCAGTCGAGTTTCATCGGAAAAACTGGAACCTGAAAGCAATTCACCGGGCAATCGTCATGTCATCCGTCTATCGGCAATCCTCTGCGGTAACAGCCGAGGAGTTGACACGTGATCCCAGCAATTTACTGCTTTCACGTGCATCTCGCCATCGATTGCGTGCGGAAACAATTCGCGACGTGGTTCTGGAAACGAGCGGATTACTGGATCGGCGAATGGGGGGACCGAGCGTGTTTCCTGCACAACCGACAGCAGCCGGTGGTGGTTTTGGAGGATATCAATGGAAGGCAAGTGAGGGTTCTGATCGTTATCGTCGCGGTCTTTACACATTTCGCAAACGAACCGTTCCCTACGTCGCATTCTCCACGTTTGACACCCCGCCACTTAACACCTGTGTGGTGCGCCGCAATCGCTCTAACACACCGTTACAAGCACTGGCAATGCTCAACGACGAGGTAACGATCGATGCGGCCCGACACTTGGCCCGCAACCTCTTAGAAACGGAAATCGAGTCGGACAACGCCCGGATGCAATTAGCAGTTCGCACCTGCTTGACCCGTCCGGGGGACGATACCGAATTACACGAGTTATTATTGTTCCATCGCCGACAGCTCAAACGTTTAACCGCCGGTGAACTGGACGCTGCAGAAGTCACAGGCACAAACACACCGCCCGCTGAAAAGACACTTCAAGATCTTGCTGCCTGGACAATCACCTCTCGCTTACTGCTGAACCTAGACGAACTGCTCGTCCACGAGTAAACAATGGCGGACCCATCAGGAATCTCCTTCAAATACCGAGCCGCACCGATTGGTCGACTAAGAAGTCCATTCCAAACTATCTTCCATTGCAGCATCCACAAGCACGACGTTACCGGGCCTTCGACGATTGCTTGAAAACAAACTGGATACAATTTCTACGGAAAGGACGTTGGTTCCAGAATCATCTGCAACACGGCTTTTCTCTTCATGGCGTCCGTCCATTGCCACATTCAAGCTATTTCTATTTTTCATTTCACCTTCGACAACAACCGTAGCTTCTGTGTCGAATATGGCCACATTCATCGTTTTAGAAACGGACGCCTCTTGCTGTGACATGGCACCGGTAAAGTTGATGATCGCGGTTGTCAGATCCGCCGTATCAATGTCTCCATCTCCATCGGTATCGCCAAGCGACCAGGTTTTTCCAACGCCTCCAGCACTGGTAAAGTTAATGATCGCAGTCGTCAGATCGGTCGTGTCCACATCGCCATCCAAATCGGCATCCCCCAATCGGTCCGGCTGACCGGGACGAGGCGTTACAGCAGTCCAGAACTTCCCGTCATTGCCCAACTGGCTCGGCGGTGTGCGGTGGAGTGACACTCCGGTTCCGTCAGCCGCCGTATCCCATGGCGCCCGGTCATCATAGAGAACTTCGTCCTCCTGAAGTCTTGGAATCGTCAGTGGGGATTCTGGCGATGGGCTGTCGGGTCGCTGAAGCTCGATCCGATCGTTACTGTTTCCCAGCTGGTTCTCATAAGGTCCCAACAGGGTCACTTCGGAGCCCAATCCATAATGAGTACCAAAAGCGGTGATCCGGCTCGCGTTAGCAAGGCTAAGTGGATCAAACGAAATGATAACTAGCACTTGTCCCGCACCAATCGTGGCTCCCGCTGGAAAGTCAAAGTCCACACCACCACGAATTCGCCAGTCTGTAAGATCAACACTGGAGGAAGTCGGATTGAAAATCTCCAAAAACTCCAGATCGTTGTCTGAAAGCGTAGGATCAATGGCCAAAGCGTCTGAAGAAGGGATTCCTGGATTGTAATTCAACTCACTGAACACCAAGGGCCCCACGCGTGGTGCACTGTTGGCACTTCCCAGTGTCGTGCTTTGTAGAGGTACCAATCGAGAGCCGCCAGGCACACGCCCAAACGATTCGCCATTGGGAGAAGCGCCAAAATGAACATCATCGACAAATGATAAGAGGCCATCACTGCCATTGGAAATCGTCAACCAGATATCATCACCACTGCTACCACTCAGTGCAAAATCATTGACGGCTGGATTCAGCGGATTGGGATTAAAATGGCTCTCGTCAAAAACCAGGTATCCGTCAGCAGGCAACTTCGTACCAGCTGGAATCTGGTACTTAAGATAGTTAGCCGACGAATCACTCAGGTACCATCCACCGATGTCAACTTCAACACTGGTCGTGTTATGCAACTCGATTGAATCGGACTCCACCACCGGTGGATCGGTACGGGCCAGGACCTCGTTGATAACCACGCCCAAAGATGCGGTTCCCGGCGCACCGGGTGATCCACCAAATTCGCTGCTGCCTTGCCAATGGTAAAACTTGTCAAACTGATCTGCAGGTGTTGAGGACGCGTCAATCAACTGCAGGCTGGCGCCATTGCCATCGGCACGTACAGGCCATGGGTCATTATCGTTGTAAGTGAATTCGAGAATGGTGCTGCCCTGTGGGTCATCCACTTTGATATTTTCACCATTGTTGCTCAGACTTCCCTGAAAGTCACCCAAAATTATCCCCGCAGCGACCGACGGATAGGCTGCCTGAAATGCTGCTTGATCCTTGACTACCAACAGAAAATTACCCGGAGCAAGCATCGTCCCCGGAGCAAATGTAAAGGGCTCACTGGGCCCATCACTAAGCATCGCACCGCTGAGGTCCAAGGTCGTCGCCTCGGCACCGGTGCTGATGTTTGTCAACTCAATATACTCCGTATCGTCCATCCCTTGCGGGTTGTAATGAAGTTCGTTAATCCGCAAGAATTTCTGGGCGTCAGAAAGAACCGCTGGAGTCGTCACCGATGAAACCACTGCATTGTCTGTTGCCAATAATTGAATCGTCTCTCCAAAACTGGATAGATGTCCCGCATAACCTCCCTGTACAAACAACGATTGACCACCCGACGGTCCAGTCGTTCTGGCACGGAAAGCATTCACATCAGGTGATACATAGAGCGTGCCTCCGGCCGGAATCACAACTCCCGGTTGAAATGTAAAATCAACACCACCGGACAACTTCCATCCTGAAACGTCCACCGCAAACGTATTCGGATTAATTAGCGAGATGTACTCTTCGTCCTGGTTCCCTGAAATCGGATTAAAAACAATCTCACCCTCACCCTCAGATCCATCCAAATTAACTGTACCAAAGTTAATCAGCGGATTACCGGCCTGTTGATTCGGGATACCCGCCCGGCCGGGAGTACCGACCGCATTAACGTTATGCGTTTCATACAAGTGCACGCGACGGCGATCGAAATAGTTAACCTTGATATCGTTTAAAATCTGTTGAAAGGTACGGTTGGCACCATAAGGCACTCCATATTTGGCCATGTCCAGTGCAACATCATCACTCACTTCGGCATGTAACTCATCGAGCCGCTCTTCGAACTTACGCTCGGCCATTGGCGTGCTGGAAGGTTGTAATAAATCATCCATCAAAGAGCGCAACCGCCGCAGAAACATTTCTTTAATGGGTGGACTGTCGAGCATCGCATCAATCATCCGGTTGTACTCAAAGTCACTGCCTCCCAACCAGCGATGGCTCGAGTCACCATTGAACGGATGAGACGGTGATCCACCGCTCCAAACGTCGTCATCGGTCCACAGATAATCGCCAGGGAATGCATTTGGCGAAAAGCTGGTGCCGAATGTCAAATCCTTGTCCCATGGAAAAACCGACCACTCATGATTTCCATCGCTGTCCCGATAAACGTAAAAATTGTGAATTTGCCGATCGTAGTCATTCAAGACAACGCCAGCGGCCATCCAGTTGATGACTTGTGGTACGTTCACGTTATCGAACAGATATCGACTCCGGTTGGACGTGGTCGGACGAATACCCTCGATCAAGGCATTCAGATCGCTTTCGCTACTTTCCCATGACCGTGTCTTCTTAGGGAAAGGATCGCCCGTTTGCCCATATTCAAGATTATGTCGGGTCGACTTGTACATGGCCCCGTTGGGATCCAAGCCATGGCGACGAAGAAAATCCTCATCGACTTGTTCGACGAAATCACCCACCGCGAAAAATTGACCATTCTGCTCCATGCGCACCAGGAAGGAAATCGGTGCAGCAACTCCAGCATCGGCGAACGTTTCAAACGCCAAAATTTCACGAATATAAGATTTGTCCCATCTTGGCGAGTTGATGTTGATTTCCGTAACCCGTGGATGATCGGGTGAAAATTGATAGTCATAACCACGATTGAAGTCGAACTTGAGGTTCGGCAGACTTCGATTTCCACGCTGACCAGCAGAGCCTCGCAGGCGAACAAACACGTTGTCGTAGAAGTCACCGTTGTGAAACAGAGACGCCCGTGTTCCGCTGACCGTCTGAGCAGCTGACGGATTTTGAGTGAACCACTTGATAGTCGGAAGTTGGCCGTTGGAGGCCGGATCTGCAATCACGGTGCCATGGTACTTGGGTGATTTTGAAGCATTTTCAAACAGCGGCCAACGAGACGTATGACTGGCGACATCCCTGGCTGTGACATAGTAACGGACCATATGACCCGGTGAACTGGCATTGGCCGGAATCGTGGCTCCCCAAATATCATCGCCTGCCACTCCATCACCATGCAGACCATCATCGAACATGGTCATGCTCTTTTCGGCCTGGTACATGACACGGTAGTGCAGTGTGACCGAATCAACCGGATTGAATTTTTGGCTAACCGTGGCAGTCACTGTTATGTCGTCCTGATCGGCAGGAATGTTGGGCGCATGCGACATCGATGTCACAAACGGTCCGATGTCATCTGATACTGACGTATTCGCACTGCCGGGAGTGGGTTGGGTGATGTACCACGACACTTGGTTGGACAAACTGGTAGAAGCGGTAAGTTGAGGCCGGATGAGAAAATCCACTTCACTTGTCGTTGCATTCATTCCCTGAATCGCCAATACATTCTTACCCGGAACGAGAAATTCCAAGTTATCTGTCAAATCAACCACCTCGTGCCCAACGTTCACTGCACTACCACTATAAGTCGTGGAAATCGCGTATTTATTGGCCAGATAGGCACCAATGCTGTTGCGTTCGGTGCTATCAAGTTCACGATCGTAAACCAGTATTTCAAACATGTCCCAGTCGGATCCCGTGCCCGGTTCCCGGCCAATTCGCAAGTTAGCTAAATCCGTATTCAGTGGTGCGGGAAAGTCGCCTGCCTGATCAAGACCGCCGTTGTTATAGAAAACGGCCGCCGTCCCACCGTCGTAACCGAATTCGATGATCGTGGGATCCCCCGGAGCACTGGTAACGTTGTGTGGTTCATTGTTACTGGCCTGAAAGTCGTTGCTGTGGCCAGCGAAGTAATTGAAGTAGCGATTGTCGTTATCGGGGTCGTAAATAAACATATTGTGCCAGCGGGTGCTGGTGGACGCTCCATAGTTCAAATACGTGTTCACATGCGGATGCGAGCCATGCGAATTACTGTTGGGAATCCCCACAAAAAATACAGTGCGAGGACTCGACCCGGCTGGCAGCCCGGCGGGACTGGTGTCTCCAAGCGTATCGAGCCCCGAGAACCTTACGGCGTTCATTCCGTTCTGAACACCTACGGCATACTCGGGGAGCGTCTCACCGATGTTCACCACCTCGTTTCCCGAGTTGCTCTTGTCACTCCATGACGACACAGCCGCTCCATGCGAGGGGTTCGCACCTCCACCGTCGTCGTTGACATCTTGTGCATCCAACCAGAGCCGCAAACCGCCAGTGACCGGTAATGATCCGGCCCCCGTGCTTGTACCCAGATCGCTCGCCGCAATCGTATTAAATCCAAGTGGACCGGCAGGCGCATTGTGGCGGGCAACCTCGTTGCCATTCAAATAAGCTACATACGCATCCGTATAGTCAATCTCCAACTGCAACGATACCAACGAGCCGGGATCGGATACTTGAAACTCATTACGAATGAATGCCGAAGGATTCCGATTCAACATCTGGGCTTGAATGTCGCCCTGATGATCGATCAGCGCAGCCGCGGAAGATGAACCCGTTGTGTCATAACCAACACCAATTGTTCGTTGAAACCAATCGGGTGACATGGCATGGTCGAACGTTACCCCGTTCCAGTTAGAATCCAATTGGTTTGCCTGGGTTGGCACCAAAACACCAGCTGCGTCACCGGGCGCCACCAGAGTGGTTACTCCCTTCATACTCTCGATCGAACCGAAGGACACATCAGAAAACTGTCGGGGAAATTTAGGAGAAAAACTTGAAACGACCGTCTCGCCATCGGGAAACACTAGCGCCAGGAACTCACCATTGCCGTCCAAACTAAAATTTGTATGCAGCTGCCCATTTGGTGACGTGCGGTTCTTGCGTGATGCGAACACAATCAAGTGTTCACCCGGCTTCATCGTCACCGCTGGAAATTGCCACTTCGTCAGATTGTTGGCACTATCAGTCAAATACCAACCTTCCAGATCAAAAGAATCTGACGAAGTGTTCTTGATTTCGATCCAGTCCGACCTGTCGCCATTTTGATCCGTCAGCTTGGAGTCATTGAAAGCCATGAACTCGCTGATCACGGGCAGATTGGATTCGAAGCTTTGCGAATTCGGACCACCGGGCGTTGGAAATGCCAAGAAACCAATTTGGCTGGAATCGATAGTCGTGATTTGGCCGTGCAACTGCGGCCGAATGAGAAAGTCTTGATCGCTGTTCTGAAAATTCAATCCCTGAATTGCCAAAACATTCTTACCCGACACCAGGCTGTTGAAATGACTACTGAGATCCACTTGGTCC
>Ga0310342_100000129_pt1 | contig 36525 bp, 30 predicted proteins | sample S15DNA20500_MG_FD_206155 | JGI IMG/M metagenome (GOLD analysis project Ga0310342, IMG submission 206155) | Marine microbial communities from station ALOHA, North Pacific Subtropical Gyre - S1503-DNA-20-500_MG | ecosystem: Environmental > Aquatic > Marine > Oceanic | place: Pacific Ocean: North... | reverse complement strand
ACGGTTGATGGAGAATTTCATGTCGCTTTCCCGTTTCAGTTGATCCGTCAGGACGTCAGGGTCCTCAGGAGGTTTTGATAATCTTCTTCTATTTCCGGATTGGATTCGCGCAGCTCCAGCACCTTACGGCAGGCGTGCAGGACCGTGGTGTGGTCCCGGCCGCCGAAGCTTTCCCCGATCTCGGGGAGACTGTGGCTGGTCAGCTCCTTGGACAACGCCATCGCCACCTGGCGCGGCCTGGCCACCGAGCGGGTACGCCGCGGTGAATGCAGGTCCGGCACCTTGATCTTGTAGTACTCGGCCACCGTGCGCTGGATGTTATCGATACTGATCTGCCGGGCCTGCAAGGCGATCAAATCCTTGAGGGCTTCCTTGATCAGGCCGATATCGATTTGCGCACCGGTGAAGCGCACATGGGCGATCACGCGGCGCAGCGCGCCTTCCAGCTCACGCACGTTGGAACGAATCCGCTGGGCGATAAAAAAGGCCGCGTCATTGGGCAGCTCGACCCGGGCTTCCTCCGCCTTCTTCTTCAGGATTGCCACCCGCGTTTCCAATTCCGGCGGCTCCAGCGGCTGGGACAGCCCCCACCCGAACCGGCTTTTCAGCCGTTCCTCAAGACCGTCCACCTCCTTGGGGAATTTATCGCATGTGAGGATGATTTGCTGCCCGTTTTCCAACAACGCATTAAAGGTGTGGAAAAACTCCTCTTGGGACTGCTCCTTACCTGCAAAAAACTGAATATCATCGATCAGCAAGGCGTCCACTGAACGGTAAAAGCGCTTGAATTCATTGATGGTCTTGTTCCGCAACGCCGAGATCATGTCCGCCACGAACCGCTCACTGTGCAGGTAGACCACCTTGGCGTTGGGGTTACGTCGCATCAGCTCGTTGCCCACCGCGTGCATCAGGTGGGTCTTACCCAGCCCCACGCCGCCATACAGCAGCAAGGGGTTATAGCCGTGGCTGGCGGGATTTTCCGCCACCTGCTGCGCCGCGGCACAGGCCATGCGGTTGGACTTGCCTTCCACGAACGTCAGAAAGGTGAAGCCGGAATTCAGGTTGCTGCGATGCTTGGCGGCGCCGCCCAATTCCGGCGATACCGCCTTGGCGCGGGGTTCGATCACCGGCGCCGAACGATTATCGGTGGGGCGGCCTCGGGCGGCGCCGGCGTCCGGTTGTCGGGGGGCCGGCGCGGCACGGGAACTGCCCACTTCCAGACGCAACTGAGGCAAGGGGCCACTCTTCAGTTCGCCCAACACCTCACTGATGCGTTCCACGTATTTGTCGCGAACCCAGTCGACCACGAAGCGATTGGGTGCGAAAAGCGTCAATTCACCGCCATCCTCGGAAGCCGTCACCTGTAACGGCCGGATCCACATGTTGAATTGCTGGGACGGCAATTCGTCCTCCAGCCGAGTCAAACAGCGATTCCAAAGCTCCTCGGACACGTCCCCGCCTTTACCGTCGATGGTGAATAAGACGTTGCATTCTATACCCCCGTCCGGCCAATTATCCACAGCTCCCTGGACCTTTTTCTTTTCACTTTTCCTGTGGATAACTACGGCGGTAACCCTGTGCGCACCCGGGCTCACAACTCTGGGGATAAACCAGTGAATGGAATTCATCCCCAGATTACCACCGGCCGTCCCCCGTTAGTCCCCGTGACTTACACACAGTTATACGTCAGTTGCCAACAGGCTAACTCTTTGCTTTATAAGGATTTTTCCCGATTATCCACAGAATTGGCCTTCCCCTACTATTACCACTGCTACTAAAAACATATAAATATTTAATTCTTTTAGTAAGACACAACCCGGGTTCGGAAAGTCCGGTTGACAGCATGGCCTTGCGGGACTATTATCCGCGGCCTCTTAAGCCCATGACTTCCAATTTGGGGATGACGCCATGAAACGGACATTCCAGCCGAGCAACATCAAGCGTAAGCGTAACCACGGTTTCCGTGCCCGCATGGCCACCAAAAATGGCCGCAAGATCATCGCGGCCCGTCGTGCCCGGGGTCGGAAACGGCTGACAGCCTGAGTCAGCCGCCGGCGCTGACCGCTGTCTTCCGTTTTTCCATTGGTGCCAGTGTCAGCGCCCGATTCACCTTCCTTCCGCTTCACCCGAGAACAGCGTCTTCTTGATGGCGCCCAGTTCCAGGCCGTGTTCAACGCGCCGGACTGGCGGGTCTCCGATCGTTACTTTCTTATTCTCGCCCGCCGTAATGCTTTGCCCCAGGCTCGACTAGGTCTGGTGATCGGCCGTCGCAAAGCACGCCACGCCGTGGACCGTGCCGCGATCAAACGTCGCGCCCGGGAACAGTTCCGGTTGCGCCAGCATGAGCTCGCCGGGCTTGATCTCATCGTCCTGTTGAGAGGCCCCTGCCCGAAGGAAGGCGGCCGCTCTTTGACGCCGCCCCTGGCCGACCTCCTGGACAAGCTGCTTGCCAAGCGTGGGCAAGACTGAGAAACTGCCGTCCGCTTTTTCTCGCCAGAACCCAATCGAATTATGGATATCCCTCGCGCGTTAGTGATCACTGGTATTGCCGTTGTTTCCTACCTGATGATCCAGGCCTGGCAGCGGGACTACATTGCCCCGCAGACCACGCCGGTGGCCCAGGAACAAACCCTGGCCGACGATTCCGCCCCCGCCGACGACAGTGATCCGCTGCCGCAACCGGACAGCGCCGAGGGCACCGTGCCGGAACCCGCCGGAGAACAGCAGGCCCCGGCGCCGGATTCCCAAAGCGGCGACACCGAGCAGCGCATCGAAGTGAATACCGATGTGTTGTCCCTGGAAATCGATCCGCTGGGTGGCGATATCGTGCGGGTGGCCCTGCCCGAATATCCGCGCCACGCCGACACTCCGGACCAGCCGTTCGTACTGCTGCAAAACGACGCCGGTCGTACCTATGTGGCGCAAAGCGGTCTGGTCGGCAAAAACGGGACCGACACCGCTGAAGGCCGGCCCACCTGGCAGGCCGGGCAGGAAAGCTACCGCCTGCGGGACGGCGAGAAAGAACTCAACGTGGATCTCACCCTGACCCAGAGCGGTGGCGTGGAGATCATCAAACGCTATACGTTCGAGCGTGGCAGCTACCTGGTGCGGGTCAGCCATATTGTCCGCAACAACAGCGGCGAGACCTGGCAAGGGGCGCTGTACGGTCAGATCAAACGGGACGGCAGCGAGGATCCGGGCAAAAGCACCCAGGGCTTTATTCCCATGCCCACCTATCTGGGCGCGGCGTACTGGAGCGAGGACAAGCCCTATAACAAGCTGCCGTTCGACGACATGCAGGAAGAGCCCCTGCGGCTCACCCAGGAGGGTGGCTGGGTCGCCATGCTCCAGCACTATTTCGTGTCCGCCTGGATTCCGGATGCCCAGCGGCGCTACACCTATTCCACTTTGTACCGCGAAAACCGCAACGAATACCTGCTGCGTTTCGTGTCCGCCTCGGCGGAAGTCCAGCCCGGCGAAGAGAAGGTGTTCTACGCGGAATTCTACACCGGTCCCAAGATCCAGGACCGCCTGGAAGCGATCAGCCCCGGCTTTAATATGACCGTGGACTACGGCTGGTTGTGGTTCCTCGCCCAGCCGATTTTCCACCTGCTTGTATTCCTGCAGAGCGGCGAGCTGGATATCTTCGGTCTGCACATGGATCTCGGCTTCGGGGTCGGCAACTGGGGTGTGGCGATCATCCTGCTGACGCTGGTGATCAAGTCCCTGTTCTTCAAGCTCAGTGCCACCAGCTACCGGTCCATGGCCAAGATGCGCAAAGTGGCGCCGGAAATGCAGCGCATTAAGGAAGAGAACAAAGGTGACCGGCAGAAGCAGCAGCAGGAGACCATGAAGCTATTCCAGCGGGAGAAGATCAACCCGCTCGGGGGCTGTCTGCCGATTCTGGTGCAAATGCCGGTGTTCATCTCACTGTACTATGTGCTGCTGGAATCGGTGGAACTGCGCCAGGCGCCGTTCTTCCTGTGGATCAACGACCTGTCGGTGATGGACCCGTATTTCGTTCTGCCGATTCTGATGGGCGCGTCCATGTTCCTGCAGACCCGCCTCAACCCGACCCCGGCGGACCCGACCCAGGCCCAGGTGATGAAATGGATGCCGGTGATCTTCTCGGTGTTCATGCTGTGGTTCCCGGCGGGCCTGGTGCTGTACTGGCTGACCAACAACCTGTTGTCCATCGCTCAGCAGTACCTGATCACACGCAAGATCGAACGCGGCGGGTGATCACCACCCGCGGCCCCCGAAAAGCCGGCCCGCCAAGGCCGGCTTTTTCTTTAACCGCCGCTTGGCTGGCGCCCGGCCCACCGGCCTTCCTATAATCCCGCCATGTCCACAGCCCCTGAAACCATCGTTGCCATCGCCACCGCTCCCGGACGGGGAGGTGTTGGGGTGGTGCGCTTGTCCGGCGAGCGCGCGCTTAATATCGCCAAGTGCCTCATTGGTGAGCGCTCACTATCACCCAGGAAGGCTCATTTCAGTACCTTCAAGGATCCTGGAGGCCAGGTTATCGACGAAGGCCTGGTGCTCTGGTTCCCGGCCCCCGGCTCGTTCACCGGTGAAGAGGTGGTGGAATTGCAGGGTCATGGCGGTCCGGTGATTCTGGACATGCTGGTGGCCGCCTGCGTGCACCACGGTGCACGCCAGGCGCGGGCCGGGGAATTTTCCCAGCGTGCCTTCCTCAACGACAAGATGGACCTCACCCAGGCGGAGGCGATCGCCGATCTGATCGACGCCGGCACCCGCGAATCCGCCCGGGCTGCCCTGAATTCCCTGCAAGGGGCCTTTTCCCGGGAAGTGAACACCCTGGTGGAACAGCTTATCCAGCTGCGTATCTATGTGGAGGCGGCGATCGATTTCCCGGAGGAGGAAATCGATTTTCTTTCCGAGGGCGGGGTAGCCGATGATCTCAGGTCGCTGATCGACCAGGCCAAGGCGGTGCTGGCCAGCGCCCGCCAGGGGCGTCTGGTCCGGGAGGGTCTGTCACTGGTGATCGCCGGGCGGCCCAATGCGGGCAAATCTTCATTGATGAACGCTCTGGCCGGTTTCGACGCCGCCATCGTCACCGAGGTGGCCGGCACCACCCGGGACGTGCTGCGCGAGTCGATCCAGCTCGACGGTATGCCGCTGAATCTCATTGATACCGCGGGCCTGCGCGAAAGCGGTGACCAGATTGAACAGGAAGGCATTCGCCGGGCGTTCGCTGAAATTAAAAAGGCGGACCGGCTGCTGGTGGTGGTGGACGCCCAGGACCCGCCCGGCGACCTGGATGACCTGGCCGCGCTGTTACCGCAGAGCCAGCGACAACTGGACGATCTGCGTCTGCCGGTAACCCTGGTGCTCAACAAAGCCGATCTCAGCGGGGACCCGCCGGGGCCCCACCCGAGCCGGCCGGATACGTTTATTCTTTCCGCCGCCAATGGCGCCGGAATGGACGCGTTGCGTACCCACCTTAAAGTCGCCGCCGGCTACCAGGGCGAAGCGCAAAGCCGTTTTTCCGCCCGTCGCCGTCATATCACCGCTCTGCAGGAAGCCCTCGCGGCGCTGGACAAAGGCGCCGAGCAGTTGCACGGCCACGCCGCCGGTGAGCTCCTCGCCGAGGACCTGCGCGCGGCCCAGCAAGCACTGGAGGAAATCACCGGGGCCTTCACCGCGGATGACCTGCTCGGCCGTATCTTTTCTTCGTTCTGCATCGGCAAGTAAAAGCGGCCGCGCCGCGGGCCGGTGCCGCCGCCGAGGTGGACCCGCCGCATCCGGTTGCCGATACTGAGGGCCGATCCATTTCCGTCGCCGGCCGTCATCGGGCCGCAAGGAGCAGTCATGAGCGATACCCGTTTGGAGAAGGATTCCCTGGGAGAAATCGAAGTCCCCGCCGAGGCGTTATGGGGCGCCCAGACGCAGAGGGCGGTGGACAACTTTCCCATCAGCGGGCGACACCTGCCGGAACGCTTTATTCAGGCGGTGGTGCGTGTGAAGCGCTGCGCCGCCAACGTCAACGCCGATCTGGATTTACTCGACGACAACCGTCGCCGGGCCATCGTTGCCGCCTGCGACGAACTGCTTGGCGGCGCGCATACCGATCAGTTTCCGGTGGACGTGTTCCAAACCGGTTCCGGCACCAGCACCAACATGAACGTCAATGAGGTGATCGCCCGGCTCTGCGGCGACGCCGGGGTGCACCCCAATGACCATGTCAACCTGGGGCAGAGCAGCAACGACACCATTCCCACGGCCATCCATCTGGCCTCTGTGATGGCGGTCGGGGAGCAACTCTTGCCCGACCTGGAGCACTTGATCGCGACCCTGGGTCTGCGCTCCCGGGAAGGCAAGGATCTGGTTAAAACCGGCCGCACCCATTTGATGGACGCCATGCCGGTGACCGTGGAACAGGAACTGCGCACCTGGGTGCTGCAACTGCAGGCCGCCAGCGAGCGCCTGGCCCACGCCCGCGACGGGCTGCACGCCCTGCCGCAGGGCGGTACCGCGGTGGGCACCGGCATCAACGCCCACGCGGAATTCGGCGACCGTTTTGCCGCCGCTCTGGCGGATGATACCGGTGAACCCTTCACCGCTTTGCCGTATCCTGCCCTGGCGCAAAGCGCGGTGGACGCGCCGCTGAATTTGTCCGCCGCCCTGCGCGGCCTGGCGGTGGTGCTGATGAAAATCAGCAACGACCTGCGCTGGATGAATTCCGGGCCGATTCACGGGCTCTCGGAATTGCAGCTGCCGGCCACCCAGCCCGGTTCGTCGATCATGCCCGGTAAGGTGAATCCGGTGATCTGCGAATCCGCCACCATGGTCGCGGCCCAGGTGATGGGTTTGGACCAGGCCAACACCGTGGCGGCCCAGAGCGGCAACTTCCAACTGAACGTGATGCTGCCGCTGGTGGCCACCAATCTTCTGGATATGACCGGCTGGCTGGCCAACAGCTGCCGCAATCTGGCCGATCAGGCCATTGAAGGCCTGACCTGGAACAAGGACCACCTGGCGGAAGGCGTCGGCCGCAACCCGATTCTGGTCACCGCGCTCAATCCGGTGATCGGCTACGAAAAGGCCGCCGCCATCGCCAAGGAAGCCTTTGCCAGCGGCCGGCCGGTGATCGAGGTGGCGCTTGACCACACCGATCTGGATCGCGAGCGCCTGGAAGCGCTGTTGGATCCTCTTAAATTGACCGGCCCGGGCTGAACCCGGCCCCGGTCGTTTGTTTTATTTTTTGTTTGGTGATGGAGAGAACAATGAGTAACGACTTGACCATTCAGCGTACCGCCGAGGCGGTGGAATCCCCGCTGGTGATCAATAGCATTCTGCGGTCCGGCGTGCGCAACGCCCCCGATCAGGAAATCGTCTACGCGGACCAGCGTCGCATGAGCTACCGGGATCTCGAGGAGCGGGTACACCGGCTCGCCGGCGCGCTGGCGGAATGCGGGGTCAAGCCCGGTGATACCGTGGCGGTGATGGACTGGGATACCCACCGTTACCTGGAAGCGTTCTTCGCCATTCCCATGATGGGCGCGGTGCTGCACACGGTGAACGTGCGCCTTAGCCCGGAACAGATTCTCTACACCCTCAACCATGCCGAGGACGACGTGATTCTGGTGAACCGGGAGTTCCTGCCGGTTCTTGAAGAGCTGAAAGACCGCATCGAAACCGTTAAACGCTATGTGCTGCTGGACGATGAAGGCGGCAACCTGGATTCCAAGCTGGACATCGCCGGCGAGTACGAAGCCCTGTTGCAGAAAGCGCCGGCGCAATTCGATTTCCCCGAGCTGGACGAAAACACCCGCGCCACCACCTTCTACACCACCGGTACCACTGGCCTCCCCAAGGGCGTCTACTTCTCCCACAAGCAACTGGTGCTGCACACCTTCGCCGGCCGTGCCGCGCTGTCCGGGTCCGGACATGGACGTTTCAACCAGGACGACGTCTACATGCCGATCACGCCCATGTTCCATGTGCACGCCTGGGGCGTGCCCTATGTGGCGACTCTGCTGGGTGCCAAACAGGTGTATCCGGGCCGCTATGTCCCGGAAACCCTGCTCAAGCTGCTGGTCACCGAGAAAGTGACTTTTTCCCACTGCGTGCCGACCATCATTCAGATGCTGCTGCAGGCGGAAGCGGCCAAGAGCGTCGACCTGAACGGCTGGAAAGTGATTATCGGCGGCTCCGCGCTGCCCAAGGCGCTGGCCAAGGGCGCATTGGAACGGGGCATCGATATTTACTCCGGCTACGGCATGAGCGAAACCTGCCCGTTGATCTCCCTGGCGCTGCTGCCCCCGGAGCTGGAAAACGCCGACCGGGAAACGCAGGTGGAGTACCGTACCCGCGCGGGCCGACCGGTGCCCATGTCCGAAATGCGGGTGGTCGACGACAACATGAACGAAGTGCCCCGCGACGGTAAAACCCAGGGCGAGCTGGTGCTGCGTGCCCCCTGGCTGACCCAGGGGTATCTGAAAGACGAGGATAACTCCCAAAAGCTCTGGCATGGCGGCTGGATGCACACCGGCGACATCGGCGTGATCGACGCCGACGGCTGGTTGAAGATCACCGACCGTATCAAGGACGTGATCAAGACCGGTGGTGAGTGGATTTCCTCCCTGGACCTGGAAGGCCTGATTCTTCAGCACGACGGTGTGGCGGAATGCGCCGTGGTGGGGGTCGAGGACCAGAAATGGGGCGAGCGCCCCGTGGCGTTGGTGGTCAAGGGCGGTGAAGTGGACGAGGCCGGTATCAAAGAGCTGATCGGTGAGTACGCCGACAAGGGCGTGATCAGCCGTTACGGCATCCCCGACCGGGTGGTGTTCGTGGACGAGTTGCCGCGTACCTCGGTGGGCAAACTGGATAAGAAGAAGATGCGCGCCGAAATGGTGTGAAACCGTGTAGGCTGCGGGAACCGCGTGGGTCGGACCGGGTCTGTAATCGGACAGGCCCGGCCAGGGAGCGGCCGCGATCCTGATGATACATAAATAGCACCTTAATCCGGGCCGCCGTCAACGGGCACCGGGGTGTCTGTGAGCCTGGAGTAGAACCATGTTGCGAGTGATCGCGGGCCTGGCGCTGGTCGCCATACTGGCCGCCGCCGGTTGGTGGTGGTGGAGTGATGGGCAAAGCGCCGCCGCGCCGCCGCGCCCTCCCACGACGGTGAACGTGGTACCCGCCATCAGCCGGTCCTTGAGCGATAACCTGGAAGTGGTCGGCACCGCCCGGGCCACCCGGGCCATCGTTCTGGTCACGCAAGTGAACGGGCGGGTGGACGAGATCCATTTCCAGGAAAGCCAGTCCGTCAAGGCGGGCGACCTGCTGGTGAGTCTGGACGACCGGGCCGCCCGGGCGGAAACCGACCGGACCCGCGCCGATTACCAGCGGGCGTTGTCCGATTATCAAAGGGCCTCGCGGCTGGTCGGTGGCAGCGCCATCTCCGAAGCCGAAGTGGCCAACCTGAAAACCACCATGGAATCCGCCCGGGCCACCATGGAAGCCAGCCGCGTGGCCCTCGAGGATCATTCCCTGCGCGCGCCGTTCGATGGCGTAGTAGGCCTGCGCCAGGTGGATGAAGGCGCTTTCCTGCAAGTGGGCGCGCCGATCACCACTCTGGATAGCGTGCGCAACCTGGAGGTGAATTTTCAGGTGCCGGAACGCTACCTGTCCGATATCCGCCCCGGCCTTACCGTGGAAGTGACCAGCGACGCTTACCCGGGCAAGGTGTTCCGCGGCAAGATCGCCATGCTCGACAGCCGGGTGGAGGCCGCCAGCCGCAGCCTGACCGTCAAAGCCCTGCTGGATAACGCCGACTCCCTGCTGCGCCCGGGCCAGTTCCTGCAGGTGTCGGTCCTGTTGGCCGAGCATCCGGCGCTGCTGGTCCCGGAACAGGCGGTGATCTCCCAGGGCGCGCAGAGCTATGTGTTCACCGTGAAAAACGACCTCGCCGAGCGATTGCCGGTGAGCCTCGGCGGGCGCCGCGACGGCTGGGTGGAAGTCACCGCCGGCCTCGACCGGGGGCAACCGGTGATCGTTAACGGACACAGCCGCCTGGGCAGTGGCGCGCCGGTCAAGGTGGTCGAGGATGAGGGCGCGTTGATGCCGTCCCAGCGCGCGCTTCTGGAGGAGCCGGCCTGATGGTGCTCAGCGATGTGTCGGTCAAGCGACCGGTCTTCGCTACCGTGGTCAGTCTGTTGATCGTGGTGTTCGGCGTCAGCGCGCTGCTGAAACTGCCGATCCGTGAATATCCCGATATCGACCCGCCCCAGGTGTCCGTGGAAGTCACCTATGAAGGGGCCGCCCCGGAAGTGCTGGATACCCAGATTATCCAGGTGGTGGAGGGCGCCATCGCCGGGGTCGAGGGTGTGCGGCGCATCGAATCCCGCTCCCGGCTTGGCTCGGCGCGCACGTCCGTGGAGTTCGACCTGGACAGGGATCTCGACATCGCCGCGAATGACGTGCGCGACGCCGTGTCCCGGGTTATCAATCAGTTGCCGGAGGAAGCCGAAGCGCCGGTGATCGCGAAAAGCGACTCCGACGCCCGTCCGATTATCTGGGTGACGCTGAGTAGCGACACCCTGGCCACCCAGGAACTGACCGACTTCGCCGAACGCAGTCTGGTGGACCGCTTCGCGGTGCTGGACGGCGTGTCCGAGGTGAACATCGGCGGCGAGCGCCGTTACGCCATGCGGGTGTGGCTGGATCGACAGCGCATGGCCGCCAACGGCATCGCGGTGAACGACATCGCCACGGCGCTGCGCGCCAACAACGTGGAGTTGCCCGCCGGGCGTCTGGAATCCGCCAGCCGTAGCTTCACGGTGCGCGCCGACAACCGGCTCGCCACGGTGGAAGCATTCCGTGATCTGGTGTTGCGTCAGCAGGGCAGCTATCAACTGCGCGTGGGTGACGTGGCGCGGGTGGAGCTTGGCGTCGAGAATGACGACACCGAGCTGCGCGCCAACGGCCAAACCGCGGTGGGGTTGGGCATCGTTCGCCAATCCAAGGCCAATACGGTCTCGGTCTCCGATAACGTGCGCGCCGAGATTGAGCGGATCCGCGAAAACCTGCCCGCCGACATCGCGCTGGACATCAACTACGACGAATCCCTGTTTATCCGCGCCTCGATTCGTGAAGTACTGATCACCCTGGGGCTGTCCATGACCCTGGTGATTCTGGTGATCTTCGCGTTCCTGGGTAATCTGCGCGCCACCCTGATCCCCGCCGTCACCATTCCGGTGTCGGTGATCGGCGCTTTCATCGGGCTGGGCGCGCTCGGCTTTTCCATCAACGTGCTCACCCTGTTGGCGTTGATCCTCGCCATCGGCCTGGTGGTCGACGACGCCATCGTCATGCTGGAAAACATCCAGCGCCGTATCGACGAGGGGGAATCCCGGCTGGTGGCGGCCTATCTGGGGGCGCGGCAGGTGGCGTTCGCGGTGGTCGCCACCACCCTGACCCTGGTGGCGGTGTTCGTGCCGATTTCCTTCATGGGCGGCGACGTGGGGCGGCTGTTCGGTGAGTTCGGGTTCACCCTGGCGGCGGCGGTGGTGATCTCCAGCGTGGTGGCGCTCAGCCTGGCGCCGATGCTGTGTTCGCGCTGGCTGCACCGTCACCGCAAGGAAGATGAGAACAAGCACCGGCTTGAGCGCGGCCTGGCGCGTCTCAACAGCGGTTACGCCAACGGGCTGAAACGCTGCCTGGCCCGTCCCTGGCCGGTACTCGGCGTGGCCGCGTTGATCTGCGTTCTGGCGGGCCTCGCCTACACCGGCGTGCCCCGGGAACTGGCGCCCACCGAGGACCGGGGTGTGTTTATCGTGCCGGCCACGGCGCCCCAGGGTGCCACGTCGGAATACACCACCCACCACATCAAGGAAGTGGAAGCCCTGATGCGGCCGTTGGTGGACAACGGCGAAGCGGAACGGGTGTTGTCCATCGTCGGCTTCCGCGGCCAGCCGGAAAACGCCTTCATGATCACCCGGCTCAAGCCCTGGGGCGAACGCCAGCGCAGCCAGCAGGAGATCGTCCAGCAACTGCGTGGCGACCTGGGTCGGGTGGCGGGCCTGCGTGCGTTCGCCGTGAACCCGCCGGGCCTGGGACAGAGCGCCTTCAACCAGGAACTGGAAGTGGTGATCGGCGGGCCGGACTACGAATCGGTGCAGCGTTGGAGCGACTCGGTGATGGCCTCCATGGAGGACAACCCCAACCTGCTCAGCGTGGATACCAATTACGAGGAAACCCAACCGCAGCTCAACGTGGAACTGAACCGGGAACGGGCCGCCGATTTCGGCCTGTCCGCCGCCGACGTGGGCCAGACCTTGCAGGCCATGTTCGCCACCCTGCGGGCCTCCACCTATGTGGACCGGGGCCGCGAATACGACGTGCTGCTGGAAGCCAGCGAAAGCGAAGCGCGGGTACCCGACGACGTCAATCCGATTTACGTGCGCACCGACGCCGGCGAGCTGGTGCCGCTATCCAGCGTGGTGGACCTGAAGACCGTGGGCGCTTCCCCGGAGCTGCGCCGGGTCGACCGGCTGCCGGCCATTACCCTGTCGGCTAACATGGCCGAGGGCTATGACCTGGGCCGTGCCATCGATTTCGTCGAACAGACCGTCAACGACACCCTGCCCCTGGAAGCGCGCCTCAGCTACAAGGGCATGGCGGAGGAATTCACCGAGGCGTCGTCGGCGATCTTCATCACCTTCGGCCTGGCGCTGCTGATTGTCTTCCTGGTGCTGGCGGCGCAGTTTGAAAGCTGGATTCACCCGCTGATCATCATGCTCACCGTGCCGTTGGCCATCGCCGGCGCTATCCTCGCCCTGCGCGTGACCGGTAACAGCCTGAACATCTACAGCCAGATCGGTATGATCATGCTGCTTGGTTTGATGGCCAAGAACGGGATTCTGATCGTTGAGTTCGCCAACCAGCTGCGCGATCAGGGATACAGTGTCGCCGAGGCGGCCTACCAAGGCGCTATTATCCGTTTCCGGCCGGTGTTGATGACCGGGGTGTCGACCATATTCGGCGCCGTGCCGCTGGTGCTTGCGTCCGGTGCCGGCGCGGAAAGCCGGATCACCATCGGCGTGGTGATTCTGGGCGGGTTGTTGTTCGCCACCGTGCTCACCCTGTTTATTATTCCGGTGCTGTACGCCTGGCTGGCGCCCTACGCCAAATCCGCCGATGCCGTGAAACACCAGCTGGAACAGGAGTTGCCCGGTGCCCCGCCACGGTCCCCCACCTCTTGAGTACGAACTGGTACGCAGCCGGCGCCGCTCACTGGAAGTGCGGGTGCGCCTTGACGGCAGCGTGCAGGTGCGCGCGCCGCTAAGACTTGCCGCGTACCGGGTGGAGGCCTTTGTCGACGCGCGCCGGGACTGGATCCGTGATCAGCAGCAACGCATGGCGGCCCGGCCCCGTACGCGCTGGCGCCACGGAGACGCCTGCCAACATCTGGGCGAGCCGCTGACCCTGCATGTCACCGGCGCCGGCAAAGCCCGGGTTGACCGGCGCGGAGACGCGCTTCATGTGGCGGTGCCCGACCCGCTTGATGAAACCGCCGTCAGCCATGCCGTGCAGGAATGGTGGCGCGGGTTGGCGCGGAACCGTTTCCAGGAGAGCATCGAACGTCAGTTTTCCTGGTTCGCGGAACGGGGGCACCGGTTGCCGGTGTTGCGGGTGAAAAAGATGCGCACCCGCTGGGGATCGCTGTCACGGCGCGGCTACATCAACTTGAACCTGGCGTTGATGCAGTATCCGCCGGCGGTCATCGACTATGTGGTGATGCACGAGCTCTGCCATCTCGAATACATGCATCACGGCCCCGCGTTCCATGCCCTGATGGACCAGCGCATGCCCGACTGGCCGGCCCGCAAGCGCCGTCTCGAGGGTTGATCTTTTACGCTTTTTAAGCGCACGCCGACTTGTATTTCACCTTGTCTCCGTTTCCATGGAAGCATGGATATGTCAGCGCTTTTAAAAGAAATCGAGCAACGGGATCCCCATCACACCCACTTCCAGCAGGCCGCCGAAAGCCTGCTGAACAGCGTGTCGGGGCACCTCGATGAGCACCCGGAACTGCAAGCGCAGGGGCTGCTTGCCCGGCTGCTGGAACCGGAACGGGTGATCCGCTTCCGGGTGCCTTGGGTGGACGACCAGGGCCAGGTTCAGGTCAACCGGGCCTACCGGGTGCAGATGAACGGGGCGCTGGGGCCCTACAAAGGCGGGCTGCGTTTCCATCCGTCGGTGAATCTGGACGTCCTTTCGTTTCTGGCCCTGGAGCAGACCATCAAGAACGCCTTGACCGGCCTGCCGCTGGGGGCCGGCAAGGGCGGCGCCGATTTCGACCCCAAGGGACGCAGCGACGCGGAGATCATGCGCTTCTGTCAGGCCCTGATGGCGGAGTTTCACCATCACATGGGCCCGGATATCGACGTACCCGCCGGTGACATGGGCGTGGGGATGCGCGAAGTGGGCTACCTGTTCGGCATGTACCGTAAATTGTCGCGCTCCTTCGGCGGTGCCTTCACCGGCAAGAGCCTGGATTTCGGCGGCAGTGTGCTGCGACCGGAAGCCACCGGCTACGGGGTGATTTATTTCCTGCGGAACATGCTGGCTCACCAGGACGAGTCATTGGGTGATAAGACCGTGGCGGTGTCCGGCGCCGGCAATGTGGCCCGGCATGCCGCGGCCAAGGCCGTGGAAGAGGGCGCCACCGTGGTGACCTTGTCCGATTCACGCGGCACCGTGCACGCCGGCAAGGGCCTCAACGACCGCCACTTGGAGGCGGTGGCTCGGATCAAGGCGGACGGTGGCGGCCTCGACCGGCTCGCCGAAGAATTCGAGGACGTGGATCACTACGAAAGTGAGCGGCCCTGGCGGTTTCAGTGCCAGGTGGCCTTGCCCTGCGCCACCGAGAACGAATTGGATGAAGGCGACGCCCGGCGGTTAGTGGATAACGGCTGCCGCTGGCTGGCCGAAGGGGCCAATATGCCGTGTACCGCGGCGGCGGTGGCGGTGTTCAAGGACAGCGACCTGTTCTACGCGCCGGGCAAGGCGGCCAACGCCGGTGGCGTGGCGGTGAGTGGTTTGGAAATGAGCCAGAACAGCCGCCGGGAATCCTGGTCCGCCGGCGAAGTGGACCGGCGCCTGCGGGACATCATGGAACGCATCCATCGCCGCTGCCTGGAACACGGCGGCGACGGCGCGCACCCGGATTACCTGACCGGGGCCAGCGTGGCCGGCTTTCAGCGCGTGGCCCGGGCCATGCAGGGGCAGGGTATTATCTGACCCCCTGGTGCCCGGTCTTCAGGCCGGGCGCACCGTCAGCTTGTGCTGGGCCAGTCTCGGCGGGTCCGGGAAGTCGATCAGCGCCTCGGCGCCGATCTCGCGCAAGAGCGCATCCGCCCGGGCGCGGTGGTCCGCATCCAGGCTGTTCAGGTGATCGCGCACCCGCTGGATCATCCACAGGCTGTACGGGCGGATGATACGGCTGCCCTCGCGGCCTTCGAGGGTAAAAGCATGAGTGCCCAGCGCCCTCGGCAGGGTCTCGCCGGGGTGTTCCGCCATCCAGGCGCTGACATGGTGGGCGCTGTCCACCATGGCCGGCAGCTGCTCCCTTGCCAGGCGTCGGAGCACTGGCAGGAGGGTCTCCGGGATGTCGTCGTTGTCGTCCAGCGGCGTACGCAGGCCGGCGGGTTCGAAATGCAATTGCTCCACCCAGCGTGCCACGTTCGGGGCCCGCTCGCGCATCAACTTGCCGGCCGTGGGGTCCCGGTACAGGTGAGCGTACAGCGGGCCGATCAGACCGAAATCCGCGATCGTCGCCTGTTCGCCCAGCAGTGCCGGGTGCTCGGAAAAGTGGGCATCCAGTTCCGCGAGCAGGTTTTCATAGGCGGTTTCCACCGCCGGCACCATATCCTCGGTGGCCCCCAACAGCGTGGCCGCCTTGGAGAACGGCACCGCCAGCTTCCGGCCTAGAGCGAGCTGGTTCTCCGCTGATTCGTCGGGGGCGTTCATGGCACCGAATTCCGCCATCGCCCACTCGCGGTCGTAGAACCAGCGGTAATGCATGGCCGGGATTACCAGCCATTCATCGCCGTAGGCTTCCAGCATCAGGGCCACCAGCTTGCGCAGCGGCGTGCCGGGATGCAGCGCCGGGCCGTCATCGGTCCGCGCCTGGTCGAGGGTTTCGATGATCACCGTGCTGTCCTGGAGAATCCGGCCGTCCTGGTCGCGCAGCACCGGAATCACCGGCGCCCCCACCGCCGGCACGATCACCTGGCGGTAGACGTCGGCGGTGGAGAGTACTTCTTCAAAGGGGATCTCCGCCCAGCGCAGGTAGGCACGAACTTTCCCGGTGAAGTAACTGACTTCGGCCCCGTATAGGGTGGTGATCATGGACTGGTTCCTGATGGTTTTTCGGGCGGGAAAGAAAAAACCCCGCGTCAGGCGGGGTTTTTCCCGGTCGCTGAAATCGTCTTATTCGCCGACGACGTTCGCGGCCTGCGGCCCCTTGGGACCTTGCTGAATGTCGAAAGTGACTTTCTGACCTTCCGCCAGAGTACGGAAGCCCGAGCCGTTGATTGCGCTGAAATGGACGAACACGTCGGCGCCACCGTCATCCTGGGAAATAAAGCCGAAACCCTTGGATTCGTTGAACCATTTAACGGTACCAGTAGCCATTGAATCTATACCTCGAAAACTGAACGTAGGGTGGTGCTTGCAAACCAGGAGGGGGGTGTTCGGAGACTTCTTGGGCTTCACGCGAAGGAAGGCAACTACCAAAACCAACCACTGCCAAATCTGCAGCAATTTGACTTTACTACCCTTTTTTGCACCGATCCAACCCTTTTTTTGTTACCGGAAAGGGGCCGCGCGCCGGGCTTATTTGAACCCGGCGGCGATCTCCAGTTCGCGGATCGATTGCTCCAGATAATCCAGCAGACGCTGCATGGACGGCAGGGTCCGGCGGCAGGCGATCAAGCCGAATTCGATCTGGCCCCGGTAACTGGTCAGGGTCATGTTCAAGGCGATCCGGTCCAGAACGATGGACACCGGGTACATCCCTTCGAGTCGTGCGCCGTTCCAATACAGCGGCTCACTCGGTCCCGGCACATTGGAAATAATCACATTGAACGCGCGCCATTTCGGTGCCAGGCCGGTCAGCAGATTCAAGCCGGTGGGCGCCATGCTGAGCGCGGTGAAATTCAAGATTTCTTCCGGGCTCATTTGCGAGAAACGCTTTTTCGCCTCGCGCACCGACGCCTGCACCACGCGCAGACGATTGGCCGGGTCGCAGATATGCGTGCCCAGGTTGGCCAGGATCATCGCGATCTGATTGCCGCCGGCGCTTTCGTCCTTGCGCAGGGACATGGGCACCATGGCGATCAGAGGACGGTCCGGCAGCGCGTTCTGGCTGATCAGGTATTCGCGCAGCGCATGCCCGCACATGCTCAGCACCACATCGTTCAGGGTGCAGTTAAAGGCGCCGGACAAACGCTTGAGACGGTCCAGGGAATAGCTCTGCGCCGCGAACCGGCGAGAGCCGGTGATGCACTGGTTAAGAATCGTGTCCGGGGCCTGGAAGATGGAGACAAAGTTCGGGTCGTCCTTGGCCTTCTGGGTAACGCTGTAAATCTCCCGGGCGAGGGCCGGCACCGTGGCGATCTGGCGGCTGGCGCCGGTGGTCAGACGGGCCAGGCTGCTGACCGCGTCGACCGGGTTGCTGGGCAGGGCGCGGCCGCGCTTCTTCGGCTTGTAGGCCCACACCGGCGGAAGATCCCGCTCATCCGGGTCCGGCGACAGGGCGCGCATGCCCATGCGCATGGCGGAGATACCGTCCACCACGGAATGGTGCACCTTGGTGTACAGCGCGAACTGGCGACCACGGATGCCTTCGATCAGATGGGCTTCCCACAGTGGCCGTTCACGGTCGAGCAGGTTGGAATGCTCGGCGGAGACCAGCGACAACAGCTCACGGATACGACCGGGCTTGGGCAGCGCTTCATGGCGGAAATGATGATCCATGTCGAACTGCTGGTCTTCTATCCAGTGGTACTGGCCGAATCGCCGGGTGAGGCGCTGGTTAAAGGGCGGTTCCGGCGAGGAATATTCGCGAATCGAGCGCGCCAGCTCACTGACGTACTTGGGGCCGGCGCCCTCGGGAAAGGAAAACAACTGCAGTCCCGCCACGTGCATCGGCTGCTGGCGTTTCTCCAAATACAGAAACAGTTGATCCACGGGACTCAACGTTTTCATGCCATCCCCTTTTTATTATGGAAAGTGGTGATTGCTTTCATATTAGCAGAGCGGCTCCGGCCTGACTGTGCCTCGATTGTAAGAGTTCCAAGGTACCCCGGCGGTTCGGGTAATGCTCGTAAAATCATGGGTTGCAAGATATCTGCCATGGCCGTGCCACCCGCCGGTCATACCCGATCTTCAGGCTGAGCATGACATTCAAAGGCGGAGCCGGACATGAAGGTTTTATCCTGGGTAATCGCCGGCGGTCTGTTGGCCGGCGGTGTTCACGCGGACGTTCTCATCAGTGAGTACGTCGAGGGCAGCGGTTTCAACAAGGCCCTGGAGCTGTATAACGGCGGCGCCGACACCGTCAGCCTGGACGGCTACAGGCTGGAGCGTTACTCCAACGGAGCCATGGACGTGTCCGCCACCCTCGATCTGGATGGCGAGAGCCTGGCCGCCGGGGCGGTGCTGGTGATCGTCAGCAGCCAGGCCGGCGCGCCGCTGGACGGACTCGGCGATATCAGCAGCGGCGTGATCAGTCACAACGGCGACGACGCCTATGTGCTGCGCGACGCCAACGGCGTGGTCGACAGTTTTGGCCGGGTCGGCGAGGACCCGGGCAGCGCCTGGGGCAGCGGCGATACCACCAGCGCCAACCAGACCCTGCGCCGGCTGGAAACCGTCACCACCGGCGATCCGGTGATCGATGACGCCTTCGACCCGGCGGACCAGTGGCGGGCTTTTCCCCAGGATACCCTCGATGGCCTGGGTGTTTATGGCGAGGGGGCTGGTGACGGTGGTGACGGCGGTGGCGATCCGCCCCCGGCGCTGGGTGCCTGCGGCGACGCGGACACGCCCGTATCGGTGGTGCAGGGCAGCGGCGCCAGCACGCCCCTGGACGGCGAAACCGTGGTGGTGGAATCCGTGGTCAGCGCGGTTTACCCGGATCTGGATGGCTTCTTTTTGATGGAGCCCGTCGCCGACCGGGACGATAACCCGGCCACGTCGGAAGGCCTGTTCGTGTACGCCCCCGATGCGGTGGTTAATCCCGGTGAGCGCATCCGGCTGGCGGGTACCGCTGGCGAATACTTCGAGCAGACCCAGGTGAGCCTGCAGGGCGATCCGGTGGTCTGCGCCGTGGAGCAAACGCTGGAGCCGTTCGCCTTCGCGTTGCCGTTCGCCGATCTTTCCGCGCCGGAAGCCCTGGAAGGCATGCTGGTCAATGTCAGCGAGGGGCTTACCGTCACCGAGGTGTACGACCTGGCCCGCTTCGGCAGCGTGGTGCTCGCCGAGGAGCGCCTTCCGATTCCCACCCAGGTGGCCGAACCCGGCGCGCCGGCGAGAGCGGCGGCGGACAGCAACGCCTTGGGCCGCATCATCCTCGATGATGGCCTCAATACCCAGAACCCGGAGCCGGTGCGCTATCCCGAGGGTGGCCTGTCCGCCACCAACACGCTAAGGGTCGGCGACCGGGTCGACGCCGATTTCCGCGCGATCGTCAGCTACAGTTTCGAAGAGTGGCGCCTGCAGCCGGTGGACGCGGTGGCCTTCCGCGCTGACAACCCGCGCCCGGCGGCGCCGTCCCGGACGCCGGGCAGTAACCTGCGGGTGGCCGCCTTCAACGTGCTCAATTTCTTTAACGGCGATGGCCAGGGTGGCGGCTTCCCCACCGCCCGTGGCGCCGATAACGCCGAGGAGCTGACGCGCCAGAAAGCCAAGCTGGTGGCGGCGCTCACCGCCCTGGACGCGGACATTATCGGTTTGATGGAAATCGAAAACGATGGCTACGGCCCGGATTCGGCGATCGCCGAACTGGCCGAGGCGTTGGGGCCGGCGTGGCGATTCGTGGGCCATGGCGAAGCCGGCCTGGGCGGCGACGCCATCGCGGTGGGGCTGCTTTACCGCGACGACGTGGTGGCCGAGGCCGGTGAGGCGGCGACCCTGGACAGCGGTGCTTTCGGTAACGACACCAACCGGCAACCGCTGGCTCAGAGCTTCCGCCTGCGGAACAACGATGAGGTGCTCACCCTGGTGGTTAACCATTTCAAGTCCAAGGGCAGCTGCCCCGACGACGGCATCAACGCGGCCCAGGGCGACGGCCAGAGCTGCTGGAATGCGGAACGCACCCAGGCGGCCCGGGAGCAGCTTGCCTGGCTGGCCAGCCGGCCCACCGGTGTCGTCGACGAGGACGTCCTGGTGCTCGGTGATTTGAACGCCTATGCCATGGAAGATCCGGTGCGGGCCTTCCAGGAAGCCGGTTTCGTGGATTTGCTCACCCGCTTCCAGGGCGATCAGGCCTACAGCTACATTTTCTTCGGTGAAACCGGCCACCTCGACCACGCCCTCGCCAGCCCGTCCCTGGACCGCCAGGTACTCGCCGCCGGCGCCTGGCACATCAACGCCGACGAACCCCGGGCCCTGGATTACAATCTGGAATTCAAGAGCGATCGGCAGATTGATGACTTCTACGCCGCCGATGCCTACCGGGCCTCCGACCACGACCCGCTGCGCGTGGATCTGAATTTGACCGCCGATGACGGTCACACCGGCGCGCCGGCCGGCGACGACAGCGGTGGCGGCGGCCTGGGGTGGCTGTGGCTGGCCCTGGTGTTGGCCGCCGGGCGCCGCCGCCGGGCCTGATCCGCCGTCGAGACCCTTCCCGCTTTCCGTTATCATCGTCGGGTAAACGGAACGGGAAGGGCCTGATGCCAAAAAAATACGCCGACCGTCGTCGCCGCGCCTTTGTTATTGCCTTGCAGGAATCCGACGCCCATTGGGGCGCCCTGTTCGGCGATGACGTGTTCTACGATCTGAATTATTCCGATCTCTTCACGCGCATGTGGCTGACCCGGGACCGGGCGTTCACCAAAACCGAGCTTTACCGTTTCATGCCCAAGGTCAGCCACCGCACCGCGGTCAAATACGTGCAGACCGCCATTGAGAAAGGCTTGCTGGACGAGACCGTGGACGACGAGGACCGGCGTCGGCGTCGCATCACCATGTCGCCGCAACTTCTGAAGGTGATCGAGGACTTTCTGGACGCTTCCTTGCAGACCTTCGAGAAACGCCGGGTCTTTTCTTGACGGCGCCTTGCGGCCGCCGGCCGCAGACTGCCGGCATGTCTACGTCCCCGCAACCTTTCGCCGCCGTGCTGTTCGATCTGGATGGTACCCTGGCGGACACCCGGCTTGATTTCACCGCGATCCGCGCCGAGGTGGGCGTGCCCGAGGGCATCGGCGTGCTGGAGTACCTGGACCGGCTCGAGGATGCCGCCCGCGCCGAACGCGGCCGGCAACGCTTGCACGAGTTCGAGATGCGCGGCGCCGCCGCCGCCGAATGGATCGACGGCGCCGAAGGGCTGTTGCAACGGTTGGCGCGGGCACGCGTCCCCACCGGTATTCTCACCCGTAACAGCCGGGCCGCCGTGGCCCGCACCGGGGAGATCCTGGATCTGGCGGTGGATTGTATTTTGACCCGCGAGGACTGCGCCCCGAAACCGGACCCACAGGGGTTGCTGATGCTCAGTCGGCGGTTAGGGGTGGCCCCCGAAGCCTGCGTCTACGTGGGGGATTTCGTCTACGACCTGCAGGCCGCCCGCAACGCCGGCATGACCGCCTGCCTGCTACGGCGCGGCGACAATGGGCGGTTCGCCGATCAGGCCGATCTGGTGATCGACCATCTCGACGAACTGCGGGCGCTGGCCGGGCTCGATCAATCGTAATCGAACGAGAAGTGCTCCGGCGCCAGCTGCATGGTGCTCTTGGTGGGTTTCAGAGCGGCGTCCGCGTGGCCCTTGGCGGTGGGCAGCATGCGCTCGAAGAAGAACTCCGCGGTGGCCAGCTTGGCCTGGTAGAACTCCTTCGGCTCGGCGCCGCCGTGCTCCAGCTTGTCCGCCGCCACTTTCGCCTGCAGTGCCCAGAAGTACGCCATCATCGCGTAGCCTGAGTACATCAGGAAATCGTGGCTGGCGGTGCCGACCATTTCCCGGTCCTTGGCGGCGTTGAGCATGATCCGGGTGGTCAGGTAGTTCCACTCGGCGGCGATCTTGAGCAGTTTCCAGGCGAAGGGACGCAGCTGGCCGTCGCGCAGGTTCTTGGTGCCGAAATCCACCAGCTTCTTGGAGAAATCACGCACGCACTTGCCACGGCTGGACAACAGCACCTTACGGCCCAGCAGGTCGAGGGCCTGAATGCCGGTGGTGCCTTCATAGAGCGTGGCGATCCGCGCGTCGCGCACGATCTGCTCCATGCCGTGTTCCTTGATGTAGCCGTGACCACCGAAGATCTGCATGGCGTCGTTGGCCACTTCCAGACCTTTTTCGGTGAGGAAGCCTTTCAGAATCGGCGTCAGGAAACCCAGCTCGCTATCCCAGCGGTCGTATTTTTCCTGATCGTCTTCCAGCATCCCGGAAATCATATTGTCCGCGTACTGGGCGGCGAAGTAGATCATCGCCCGGCCGCCCTCGGCGATCGCTTTCTGCTTGAGCAGCATGCGGCGCACGTCACCGTGGTGGATCAGGGCGTCGGCCACCGCGTCCGGGTCTTTCTTGCCGGACAGGGCGCGCATGGAACGGCGCTCCTTGGCGTAGGGCAGCGAGCCCTGATAGGCCAGCTCGGCGTGGGCGATGCCCTGACAGGCGGTGCCGATACGCGCGGAGTTCATGAAGGTGAACATGCACTCCAGGCCCTTGTTTTCCTCGCCGATCATAAAGCCGGTGGCGTCGTCGAAGTTCATCACGCAGGTGGCGGACGCCTTGATGCCCATCTTCTTTTCCAGGGAACCGCAGACCACGCCGTTGCTTTCGCCGATCTTGCCGGGCAGATACTTGGGCACGATGAACAGAGAGATGCCCTTGGTGCCCTTGGGCGCGTCCGGCAGACGGGCCAGCACGATGTGCACGATGTTCTCGGTGAGGTCGTGGTCGCCGGAGGAAATGAAGATCTTGGTGCCGGTGATCTTGTAGGAGCCATCCGCCTGGGGCTCGGCCTTGGTTTTCACCTGACCCAGGTCGGTGCCGCATTGCGGCTCGGTCAGGCACATGGTGCCCGCCCAGGTACCCTCGGTGAGCGGCGTCAGGTAGGTGGCCTTCTGCTCCTCGTCACCGTGCAGTTGAATGGTGTTCATGGCGCCCAGGGACAGCCCCGGGTACATGGCGAAGGGCCAGTTGGCGGTGCCCATCATTTCTTGTTTGAACAGGCCCAGCGACATGGGCAGGCCCTGGCCGCCGTACTCCGCCGGGTGGGACAGGCCCTGCCAGCCGCCGGCCACGTACTCCTGATAGGCTTCTTTATAGCCTTTGGGCGTGGTGACCTGGCCGTCTTCCAGCTTGCAGCTCTCGTGATCGCCACTGTGGTAGAGAGGACCGATGGTGTTTTCGCACAACTTGGCCAGCTCGCCAAGGATCGCCTCCACCATGTCCGGCGTGGCTTCCTCGCCGTTGGGCAGCGTCTTGTAGTGGCTCTCGAAGTCGAACACTTCATTGATCAGAAAGCGCATGTCGCGCAGGGGGGCCTTGTAAGTCGGCATAACACACCCTCGTCAGCAATTCCGGACGCGAACCGGAGGGTTCGCTTGACAACAGCCCGGCATTCTTAGCGAACAAGCGTTGACTGACATTGACGGAGCAGCGGCGCGTCGCGGCTACAGGGTGAATCGGCGTTTTGTAAGCGCCTTGAGAACGGCTATGCACGACGTTGAACAGCCGCGCCCGGGCTCAGTTTTTATCCTTGCCCTTCCAGCTGTACATGGAGGTGGAGACCCCGGTGCGCCGCGCTACCTGGTCCCAGATTTTGCGTGGCAGTACCCCCTTGAGCAGCTCCACCGAGCGCGCCATGGGCGGCTCAATCACGAATGCCTCGCCCTTGGCGACCCCATTGAGGATGCTGTCGGCCACCCGGTTGGGCGTCAGCATGGGCGAGAACAATGGTGTTTTAACGCCTTTGAACATGCCCGTGGCGATGTAACTGGGGCACACCGTGGTCACTTTCACCTGTTTCAGGCCACGTTCCAGCATTTCCAGGCGCAGGGATTCGGAAAAACCCACCACCGCCCATTTGCTGGCCGCGTAGGTGCTGCCGTAGGGCAGGCCGATGAACGCCGAGGCACTGGCGATATTGACCACATGGGCGCGCGGCGCCGCGATCAAATCGTCCATGAAGGCGTGGGTGCAGGCCATCAACCCTTCGCTGTTGACCTTGAAAGTGTCCAGGTGGCGTTGCAGCTCGACCTGCTCGAACTCGCCGCCGAACACCACGCCGGCGTTATTGATCAGCATGCTGATCGGGCCGCGCTCTTCGTGCAGGGTGTCCCGGAAACGGGCGATGGTGGCGATTTTGCTCACATCCAGGGTGTAGGCGTGGGCGTTGCCGCCGGCATTACGGATGCAGTCCACCACCTCCCGGGCGGCGGCGATACGCCGCGCGGTGACAATCACCTCGGCGCCCCGGGCGGCCAGTTTCTCCGCCATCAGGCGGCCGATGCCGGCGCCGGCGCCGGTGATCACAACACGGTGGTTATCGAATCGGGTCATGGGCGCTCCATTGAACGATGGCAAGACTATTTGGGCAGTTTAATACCGATCAGCAGCACGCGGCCCTGTTCCACGGTGCGGGCGCGCAGCTTCAGGCCGCCTAACCGTACCGTGTCGCCGACCACGGCTTGCTGGCCGAACTGGCGCTCGAACACCGCCTCCACGGTCAGGCCGTGCAACAGCGGGTCGATCCGCTCGATGCCGTAAACGGCCACCAACTGCTCCACCGGCACGTTACCGCGCACGAAAAAATCGCCGTAGAAGCGTTTTTCATCCTTGGAAAGACGGTGGCACAAATCCGATAAATAATCCCGTTCGCCCACCGGCGCCAGCCAGGTCACCAGGTCGCCGGCCTCAATCACCGGGTCCTCGGCCAGGTTGCGGAACGCTTTATTGCGGATAATCAGCAGCGGTGTGATGCGCGGCGTGGTGATCGCGCCCAGCCGCTGGCCTTCCGCCTTGGCGGAAGCGTCCACTTCGAACTGCATCACATAGCGGTCCCCGGTGGCCGCCAGCGGCACCATCTGCTTGGGCGGCGTGGTGGCCGGCACCGACACTTTCAACCAGCGCGCCATGTAGCGCAGGCTGGCGCCCTGGGCGAGCAGCGAAATCAGCACCACCACCAAAGTGATATCGAACAATAGCCGGGTCTGGCCGACGCCGGCCAGCAATGGAAACACCGCCAGCACGATGGGCACGGCGCCGCGCAGGCCGGTCCAGGAGATGAACAGCTTCTCGCGCCACTTGAAGCGGAACGGCAGCAGGCTCACCCACACCGACAGCGGGCGCGCCACCAGCATCAGGAACAGCGCCACCAGCAAGGCGTTGATCAGGCCGTCACCGATCAGCTCCGAGGGCGTTACCAGCAGGCCCAGCATCAGGAACATGCCGGATTGGGCCAGCCAGGCCAGAGAGTCCATCGAACGCAGGACGTTGTCGCCGGTGCCGCCGCGCCGGTTGCCCGCCACCAGGCCGGCCAGATAGACCGCCAGGAAGCCGCTGCCGCCGGCCAGATTGGTGGTGGCGAAGACCATGGCGCCGCCGCTGCACAGCAGCAGGGCATGCAGCCCCTCGTTGCTGCGCGCGCGCAGCAAAATCTCGCTGAGTAGGGCGCCCAGCCCCAGGCCCATCAGCATGCCCAGGCCGAACTGCTGTACCAGGGTGATCAGCATTTCCCAGCCGAAGTTCACTTCCGGGTTCATCATCACGCCCACCAGCATCAGGGTGATGAAGATCGCCATGGGGTCGTTCAGGCCCGATTCGATTTCCAGGGTGCTGGCCACCCGCTCGTTGATGGTGACGCCGGCGCCCTTGACCACGTTGAATACCGCGGCGGCGTCGGTGGAGCCGATGATGCCGCCGAGCAGCAGGCCCAGGCGCCAGTCCACATCCATCAACCAGGTGGCGAAGGCGCCCACCAGCGAGGCGGACAGCGTCACGCCCAAAGTGGCCAGGCTGAGCGCCGGCTTCAACGCCAGGCGGAAGGTGGTCAGGCGGGTGCGCAGACCGCCGTCGAGCAGAATGATGGCCAGCGCGATATTGCTGACCACATAGGCCAGAGAGAAATCATCAAACTGAATGCCGCCGATACCGTCTTCCCCGGCGACCATGCCCACCACCAGGAACACCAACAGCGAGGGCACGCCGATACGCGCGCTCAGGGTGCCCAGCAGCAGCCCCACGAACATCAGGCCGGTGCCGATCAGCAGGAAAATGTTCAGTGATTCCAAATGCGCTCCGGGAATATCAGGCGGAAATCCAACGAGCAACCAGTATATAGAAAGGCCGGAGCCGACTCACTGCCGGACCCGGCGAAACCACGCCGGCCCCCTTTATTTTGTTGGGGTTAGGACTATACTAGCGCGCCCGGTCTGATCATATTTTAAGCGGTATTGATTATGGATTACCCCCAGCGATTCGGCGTTTTGGTGATTGGTGGCGGCCACGCCGGCACCGAAGCGGCCCTGGCGTCCGCCCGTATGGGCGTGGACACGGTGTTGCTGACGCACAACATCGAGACGCTGGGCCAGATGAGCTGCAACCCGGCCATCGGCGGCATCGGCAAGAGCCATCTGGTGCGCGAAATCGACGCCCTGGGCGGCGCCATGGCCCGTGCCACCGATAAAGGCGGTATTCAGTTCCGGGTGCTCAATGCCCGCAAGGGCCCGGCGGTGCGCGCCACCCGCGCCCAGGCCGACCGGGTGCGCTACAAGGCGGCGATCCGCGCCACCCTGGAAAGCCAGCCCCACCTGACCCTGTTCCAGCAAAGCGTGGACGATCTGATCGTCGAGAATGGTCGCTGCGTGGGTGCGGTGACCAATATGGGCCTGCGCTTCCACGCCGATGCGGTGGTGTTGACCGCCGGTACTTTCCTGGGCGGCGTTATCCATGTGGGCCTGGACCATCATCAGGGCGGGCGCGCCGGCGACCAGCCGTCCAACGCGCTGGCGCGCCGTCTGCGCGAACTGCCGTTCCGCGTTGACCGCCTGAAGACCGGCACGCCGCCGCGCATCGACGGCAAGACCGTGGATTTCTCGGTGATGGAAGAACAGTGGGGCGATGAGCCGTTGCCGGTGATGAGCTACCTGGGCAAGGCCGAGGAGCACCCGCGCCAAACCTGCTGCTTTATTACCCACACCAACGAGCGCACCCACGAAATCATCCGCGGCGGATTCGACCGCAGCCCCATGTTCACCGGCGTGATCGAGGGCACCGGGCCCCGTTATTGCCCGTCCATCGAGGACAAGGTCAGCCGCTACCCGGACAAGAACAGCCACCAGATTTTCGTCGAGCCGGAAGGTCTGGACACCTTCGAGCTGTATCCCAACGGCATCTCCACCAGCCTGCCGTTCGACATCCAGTTGCAGGCGGTGCGCTCCATCCGTGGCTTCGAGAACGCCAGCATCACGCGGCCCGGTTACGCCATCGAATACGACTATTTCAACCCTCAGGACCTTAAGCACAGCCTGGAAACCAAACATATGCCCGGTCTGTTCTTCGCCGGTCAGATCAATGGCACCACCGGCTATGAAGAGGCCGGTGCCCAGGGGTTGCTGGCGGGCCTGAACGCGGCCCTGTTGAGCCAGGAAAAAGACGCCTGGACGCCGCGCCGCGACGAAGCCTATGTGGGGGTGCTGGTGGACGACCTGATCACCATGGGCACCCAGGAGCCCTACCGGATGTTCACCAGCCGGGCCGAATACCGGCTGCTTCTGCGCGAGGACAACGCCGACCTGCGTCTCACCGAAAAGGGGCGCGAACTGGGCCTGGTGGACGACGAGCGCTGGGCGGCTTTCGAGGCCAAGCGCGAGGGCATGGAGCGCGAACAGGCGCGGCTCAAGGCCACCTTCGTGCGCCCGGGCACCCGGGAAGCGGAGCGCGTCAACGCGCTGCTCGACAAGCCCCTGCCCCATGAGTACACGCTGATGGATCTGCTCAAGCGCCCGGAACTGAGCTACCGGCCGCTGGCCGAGGCGGCGGGTCTGGAGCTCGCCGCGCCGGCGGTGATCGAGCAGGTGGAGATCGTCGCCAAGTACGCCGGCTACATCGACCGGCAGGAAGCGGAAATCGCCAAGTTGCGTGCCGCCGAGGACCAGGCCCTGCCGCTGGATTTCGATTACCGGGCGGTGCAGGGGCTGTCCAATGAGGTGAAACAGAAGCTCGAGGATGTTCGCCCGGAGACCATCGGCCAGGCCGGCCGCATCCCCGGGGTCACCCCGGCGGCGATCTCCTTGCTGCTGATCTTCCTTAAAAAGCATCGCCACCAGGCGGCCCGGCAGGCATGAACGACCGGGACCGCCTGGCCGGCGGCCTTCGGGAACTGGGCCTGTCACTGGACGACGCGCAGCAGCGGGCGCTGCTTGCGTACCGTGACCTGCTGGTGAAATGGAACCGCGCCTATAACCTCACCGCCGTGCGCGACCCGGGCGAGATGGTGCAGCGCCATCTGCTCGATTCCCTGTCGGTGCTGGCGCATCTGGATAACCGCGATACTCTGGACGTGGGCACCGGCGCCGGCCTGCCCGGCATTCCGTTGGCCATCGCCCGGCCGGACCTGCGTTTCGTGCTGCTCGACAGCAACGGCAAGAAAACCCGCTTCGTGCGCCACGCCCGTCGGGAACTGGGGCTTTCCAACGTGGAGGTTGTGAACACCCGCGTGGAACAGTACCGTAATGCTCCATCGCAGATTATCAGCCGGGCGTTCGCCGCCCTGCCGGACATGCTGCAGGCTCTGGCCCCTCTGATCACCGACGGCAGCCGCGTTCTGGCCATGAAAGCGGCCGCCGCCGACCAGGAGCTGGCCGGCCTGCCGGACGGTTGGCGGGCCCGGGTGGCGCCTCTGTCGGTCCCCGGACTGGCGGAGGCCCGCGTGCTGGTGATCGCCAGCCGGGCCGGACCGCACGTGCCGGAATAAGGAGACCGCAGTGACCACCGTTTTTGCCATTGCCAACCAGAAAGGTGGGGTGGGCAAGACCACCAGCAGTGTCAATCTGGCCGCCTCCCTGGCGGCGACGCGCAAGAAGGTGCTACTGGTGGACATTGATCCACAGGGTAACGCCACCAGCGGCGCCGGTGTGGATAAGTATGAGCCGGAATACACCGTCCACGACGTGCTGATGGGCGAAGTGAACGTGGAAGACGCGGTGGTGGACACCCCCAAGGATTCCGGTTTCGACCTGATCGCCGCCAACGGCGACCTGACCGCCGCCGAAGTGCAGCTGCTCGACATGAAGATGCGCGAGTTCCGCCTGCGCAATGCGCTGGCGCGCATCCGCGCCAATTACGACTACATCATTGTCGACTGTCCGCCGTCGTTGAACATGCTCACCGTCAACGCGCTCACCGCGGCGGATTCCGTGATCGTGCCGATCCAGTGCGAATACTACGCACTGGAGGGTCTCACCTCGTTGATGAACACCATCGAGAAGATCCGCACGGTGCTCAATCCCAAGCTGCATATCGGTGGCTTGCTGCGCACTATGTACGATCCGCGCAACAGTTTGTCCAACGACGTTTCCAATCAGCTGATCAGCCACTTCGGCGACAAGGTCTACCGCACCATCATTCCGCGCAACGTGCGGCTGGCGGAAGCGCCCAGCCATGGCGCGCCGGTGATCACCTACGACCCCAAGTCCCGGGGCGCGGTCAGCTACCTGGCGCTGGCGGGCGAAATCCTGCGGCGCGAACAGGCCATGCAAAATGCCAAGGCCTCTCCGCAAACTCCGCAATCCCAGGCATGAGGTAGAGGCACCGACTATGGCGGCAAAGCGTAAACGCGGTCTCAGCAAGGGGCTCGACGCCCTGCTCAGCAGCAATGAGGCGTACCAGCGCCAGCCCGAGGAAGTTAGCGTCGAGGGCGAGGGCGAAACCACCGAGCAGGCCCAGCGGCCGCCCCGCGACGGCGATCTGCGCCACCTGCCCGTGGAACTGATGCAGCGCGGCCGCTACCAGCCGCGCAAGGACATGTCCGCCGACGCCCTGGAAGAGCTGGCCGAATCGATTCGCGCCCAGGGCGTGATGCAGCCCATCGTGGTGCGCCCGCTGGGCGACAACCGCTACGAGATCATCGCCGGCGAGCGACGCTGGCGGGCCGCGCAGATGGCCGAGCTGGACGTGATCCCCGCGGTGATCCGCGAGGTGCCCGACGAAGCCGCCATCGCCATGGCGCTGATCGAAAACATTCAGCGCGAAAATCTCAATCCCATGGAAGAGGCGCTGGCGCTGTCCCGCCTCAAGGAAGAGTTCGGTCTGACCCATCAACAGGTCGCCGACGCGGTGGGCAAGTCCCGCGCCATGGTCACCAACCTGCTGCGGCTGATGAGCCTGGAAGCGGACGTTAAAAAGCTGCTCGAACACGGCGACCTGGAAATGGGTCATGCCCGTGCCCTGTTGTCGTTGACCGGCGCCAAGCAGGTGGAAGCCGCGCGCACCGTGGTCGCCAAGGGGTTGTCGGTGCGCCAGACCGAAACCCTGGTGCGCGAATTCGAAAAGGAAAAGCCCGCCAAGCCGACACCGGCCAAGGAAGACCCCAATGTGCGGCATCTGATCAACGATCTATCCGACCGCCTGGGCGCGCCGGTGCAGATTCAACAGGGCAACGCCGGCAAGGGCAAGCTGGTGATCAGCTACAACAATCTGGATGAACTGGACGGCATTCTGGCGCACATCAAGTGATCGGACGGATTCCTTGCCTGACTAATGTCAGGTTGCTTGACTAAATCGCACCATGGGCGTACACATAAGAGCCTCAACCGCAAACACCGAGCGCGATTCTGTATAGTTGCGTTCAGGTGTTCGTTTTTTGAGCTGATTCCGGCTTTTTCAGGCCGACAATTGGCCCGCGCCGGTTGATACCTCTATGCCTTCCTCATATACTTCCCGCGCCAAAGATCAGGGGGTACCCGCGACCTTCTCCTGACAACGCTTCGGCGACGTCAGCAGCTAAACACGGGAGCACGGTGGCCAATTTTGATGAGCGAGCCCGCAGAACACTGTTCTGGGGGTTGATGCGCGCCCAGATCAGCAGCGTGATCCTTTTCGCCGCTCTGGTCACCGTGATCGCCGGCGCCAGCTTGGGCCTGACGGCGCTCTGGGGCGGCACTATCAGCCTGATCGCTTACGCCTGGGGCGGCTTTCAAGTGTGGCTGCACCCGGGCAATCGTGCGCCTGAGCGCATGGCCGGCGCCGCCATGAGGGCGGAAGCCGGCAAGGTAGTCATCATGTTGGCGCTGTTCGGGCTGACCTTCGCGAAGGTCGCCGTGATGCGCGAGCTAGCACATGTAGCGGTTCTGTTTCCCGGTTTTCTGCTCGCGCAGATCGCCGGCTGGGTTCAGGTGGCACGCTTGGAACGCAGGCTCGAGACAGAGCGGTACGGGCAAGACGATTAGACTGGACTGACTGTAGGTATCGATATGGCAGCGAGCTCCGCCAGCGAGTACATCAAGCACCATCTGGGAAATCTCACCTATGGCCAATTGCCCGCGGGTTATGAGCGTACCTGTCACGGTCATGAACAAACTCTGAACGACGCCACCTGGACCTTTGCCTGCAACGCGCAGGAAGCCTCCGACATGGGCTTCATGGCCTTCCACGTGGATTCCCTCGCCTGGTCCGGCGGTCTCGGCATCATCATGTGCCTGTTGTTCTGGCTGGGTGCGCGCAAGGCCAGTGCCGGTATCCCCACCGGCTTCATGAATTTCGTTGAAATCATCATTGAGTTCATTGATACCCAGGTCCGTGATTCCTTCCACGGCAAAAGCAAGTTGATCGCCCCGCTGTCGCTGGTGATTTTCTGCTGGGTGTTCCTGATGAACCTGATGGATCTGATCCCCGTGGACTGGGTGCCTCTCACCTTCCAGTGGATCATGACCTCCTTCTTCGGCTGGACTTCCCACGAAGCGTATTTCCGCATCGTGCCGACCACCGACCCCAATATTACGTTGTCCATGTCCATCTCCGTGTTCCTGCTGGTGATTTTCTACAGCATCAAGGTGAAGGGCGTGGGCGGCTTCCTCGGCGAACTGAGCTTCAAGCCGTTCGAGGCCAACAACATCTTCGGCAAGCTGTTGCTGCTGCCCATCAACCTGGTACTGGAAGTCATCGCCCTGCTGGCGAAGCCGGTATCACTGGGTCTGCGGTTGTTCGGCAACATGTACGCCGGCGAATTCGTCTTCATTCTGGTGGCTGCCATGATGGGCACCTGGCAGGCGGTCGCCGCCTGGCCGTGGGCCGTGTTCCACATCCTGGTGATCACCCTGCAAGCCTTTATCTTCATGGTGCTGACCATCGTCTATCTGAGCATGGCGGTGGAAGAGCACTGATTAGCGGTTTCTTAACTCAACTTAAGCACTTAACGGGAGTGTAAAATGGAAGATGTGAACCTTCTCGCGGCGGCACTGGTTGCTGGCATGGCGGGCATCGGCGCCGGTATCGGTTTCGGCCTGATGGGCGGTCGTTTCCTGGAATCCGTGGCACGTCAGCCGGAACTGGGCCCGATGCTGCAAACCCGCATGTTCATCATCGCCGGTCTGCTGGACGCCGTGCCGATTATCGGTATCGCTATCGCGTTCCTGCTGATTTTCCAGTAAATCGCGCTTTTCGAAACAAGCCCCGATTTTGGGAAATCTATGCAACGCGGATTGAGGTGTTGGCATGAATATTAATGCGACACTAATTGGCCAGGCCATCTGGTTCTTCCTGTTCGTCGCCTTCTGCATGAAGTTCGTCTGGCCGCCTATTTCCAAGGCACTGGAAGAACGGAAACAGAAGATTGCCGAGGGCCTGAGCGCCGCGGATCGGGCGGAACGTGATCTGGTACTGGCGCAGGAAAAAGCCTCCTCGAATCTGAAGGAAGCCAAAGAAAAGGCATCCGAAATTATCGAGCAGGCCAACAAACGGGCGAATCAGATCGTCGAGGAAGCCAAAGACCAGGCACGCACCGAAGGTGAGCGTCTGATCGAAAAGGCACAGTCCGAGATCGATCAGGAGATCAACCGCGCCCGTGAAGAGCTGCGCAAAGAGGTGTCCGCTCTGGCATTGAGCGGCGCCGAGCAAGTGCTGGGCCGCGAAGTGAACCGCGACGCACACAAGCAGCTGCTGGACGACTTGGCGGCTCAACTCTGAGTGATACGGATGGCACCCCATGGCTGAATTGACCACCATCGCACGCCCTTACGCCAAGGCCGCGTTTCTGTTCGCCAAGGAACAGAACGGTCTGGCGGAGTGGGAGCAGATGCTGGGCCTGGCGGCGGCAGTGGCGCAGGATGCCACCATGCGTGCTTACCTGGACCAGCCGGAGCTGGACAGCGAGACACAGGCGAAGGCGATCGCCGACGTTTGTGGCGATGAGCTCAATGAGAGCGCTCGCAATTTCATCGCCCAGCTCGCGGACAACAAGCGTCTGGCCCTGTTGCCGACCATTTTCATGTTGTTCCACGAACTGTTGGCGGAAGATCAGCGCATCATTGATGTGGAACTGATCGCGCCGTTCGAACTGGAAGATGCCGAGACCGACAGCCTGGTGGCCGCGCTGAAGAAGCGCCTTGGCCAGGATGTGCAGGTGTCCACCTCCGTTGACGAGTCACTCATTGGTGGCGTGCTGGTGAGAGCCGGCGATACCGTAATTGATGGCAGTGTGCGCGGCCGGCTTAACCGCCTGGCAGAGCAACTGAACTCTTGAGTTTGAGGGATTAGAGATGCAGCAACTCAACCCGTCCGAAATCAGCGAGATTATCAAGTCGCGCATCGCGAAACTTGATACCTCCACCGAGGCACGGAACGAAGGTACGGTGGTATCCGTATTTGACGGCATCGTGCGCATTCATGGTCTGGCCGACGTGATGTTCGGCGAGATGATCGAGTTTGAGGGCGGCATCTTCGGCATGGCCCTCAACCTGGAGCAGGACTCCGTGGGCGCCGTGGTGCTGGGTGATTACCTGGGTCTGGCGGAGGGCCAGAAGGTCCGCTGCACCGGCCGCATTCTGGAAGTGCCGGTGGGCCCGGAACTGCTCGGCCGCGTGGTCGACGCCCTGGGTAACCCGGTTGACGGCAAAGGTCCGGTGGACGCCGCCGAAACCGACGCCGTCGAGAAAGTGGCGCCCGGCGTGATCTGGCGTAAAGAGGTGAATGAGCCGGTACAGACCGGTTTCAAATCCATCGACGCCATGACCCCCATCGGCCGTGGCCAGCGTGAGCTGATCATCGGCGACCGCCAGATCGGTAAGACCGCCGTGGCGGTGGACACCATCATCAACCAGAAAAACTCTGGCATTAAGTGTGTCTACGTGGCCATCGGTCAGAAGCAGTCCACCATCGCCAACGTGGTGAGCAAGCTGGAAGAGCACGGCGCTATGGAAAACACCGTGATCGTGGCGGCTTCCGCCTCCGATCCGGCTTCCATGCAGTTCCTGGCCCCGTTCGCTGGCTGTGCCATGGGTGAATACTTCCGCGACCGTGGCGAAGACGCCCTGATCGTTTATGACGATCTCACCAAGCAGGCCTGGGCGTATCGCCAGATTTCCCTGCTGCTGCGCCGTCCGCCGGGCCGCGAAGCGTACCCGGGTGACGTGTTCTACCTGCACTCCCGTTTGCTGGAACGCGCCGCCAAGGTCAACGAGGAATTCGTCGAGAAGTTCACCGACGGTAAGGTGAAAGGCAAGACCGGCTCCCTGACCGCGCTGCCGATCATTGAAACCCAGGGCGGTGACGTGTCCGCGTTCGTACCCACCAACGTGATCTCCATTACCGATGGTCAGATCTTCCTGGAAACCAGCCTGTTCAACGCCGGCATCCGCCCGGCCATGAACGCCGGTATCTCGGTTTCCCGTGTGGGTGGTTCCGCGCAGACCAAGATCGTCAAGAAGCTCGGCGGCGGTATCCGTCTGGCACTGGCTCAGTACCGGGAACTGGCGGCGTTCGCGCAGTTCGCTTCCGACCTGGACGAAGCCACCCGTGAACAGCTCGAGCACGGCCAGGCCGTCACCGAGCTGATGAAGCAGAAGCAGTACAGCCCGATGTCCGTGGCCGAAATGGGCGTGGTGCTGTACGCGGCGAACAACGGCTACCTGAAAGGCATCGAGATCAGCAAGATCGGTGCGTTCGAAGCCGCGCTGCTGGATTATATGAACAGCGAACAGAAAGCGTTGATGGACAAGATCAACGAAAAGGGTGACTACAACGACGAGATCGAGGCCGGCATTAAAGACGCCATCGATCAGTTCAAGTCCACCCAAACCTGGTAATTCGCTAAGAAAGGATTAGTCCTATGGCTAGCGGTAAAGAGATCAAAGGCAAGATCTCTAGTGTCCAGAGCACGAAGAAAATTACTCGTGCGATGGAGATGGTGGCAGCCAGTAAAATGCGCAAAGCGCAGGACCGTATGGCTGCCAGCAAGCCCTACGCGAGCCGTATGCGTCAGGTGGTTGCCCATCTTGCCAACGCTGATCTGGAGTACCGGCACATTTACCTGCAAGAGCGGGAAGTGAAAAACGTCGGTTACATCGTGGTGACGTCCGACCGGGGCCTGAGTGGCGGCTTGAACGCCAACCTTCTGAAGAAGGTCGTGAAGAGCGCCCGTGATTGGGAGCAGGAAGGCGCCAAGGCGCAGTACTGCGTGGTCGGCAGCAAGGGCATCGCCTTCTTCAAGAGCGTCGGCGGTGACGTTCAGGCCACCGTCAACGGCCTGGGCGACACTCCGCATCTGAGCGACCTGATCGGCTCTATCAAGGTGATGCTGGACGCCTACGAAAATGGTGAGATCGACCGGTTGTACGTGGTGTACAACGAGTTCGTGAATACCATGACGCAGGCACCCAAGAGCATTCAGTTGCTGCCGCTGGAGCCTTCGCAGGACGAAGAGCTCAAACGTCATTGGGACTATATCTATGAGCCGGCGCCCAAGGAGATTCTCGACGAGCTGCTGGTCCGGTTCATCGAATCCCAGGTTTATCAGGGCGTGGTTGAGAACAATGCCTGCGAACAGGCGGCGCGTATGGTTGCCATGAAGGCGGCCAGTGACAACGCCGGCGAGATCATTAATGACCTCCAGCTGGTGTACAACAAGGCGCGCCAGGCGGCCATTACGCAGGAAATTTCTGAAATCGTTGGTGGTGCCGCCGCGGTCTAGTGTCTGTTTCAGACAGCTCGCGGCGAAAACGCAAGTTAAGAGGATGCAAGCATGAGTAGCGGTCGTATTGTTCAGATCATCGGTGCTGTGATCGACGTCGAATTCCCGCGCGAAAACGTGCCAAAGGTGTATGACGCTCTCACCG
>Ga0310342_100000128_pt1 | contig 36656 bp, 42 predicted proteins | sample S15DNA20500_MG_FD_206155 | JGI IMG/M metagenome (GOLD analysis project Ga0310342, IMG submission 206155) | Marine microbial communities from station ALOHA, North Pacific Subtropical Gyre - S1503-DNA-20-500_MG | ecosystem: Environmental > Aquatic > Marine > Oceanic | place: Pacific Ocean: North... | reverse complement strand
CTCTTAGATTTTGAACAATACTTCCACCATATCTGTCTTCAGCATCGTTAACCCAATAACCAGCCCAAGCAAAAGTGTTGTCACTGTGTGTATAGTTGAATCTTGCAGATAGTCCTGAATCTCCAGTAAAATCAGATGGTACTCCAGATACTGTTTTAGCAGTACCACTTCCACCGTTATCTGTGAAACCTGAAGTATTGTACGCACTTGTGATACCAGTACTATCAGTTATTTCCCAAGCTTTATGGGTATCACTAGCATCAAAGGTATTAGCTTCAAATGTAGTTTTTGTACTTGTTAGTTTATATGTTGTTGAGTTAGATACAGCAGTCTGTGCTGCCAAGGCTGTGGTCTTAGCATCTTCAGCAATGGAGATAGCACTAGTACCTTCAGAATCACGGGAGTTACTTAACGCTGTAGTTGCATTTGTATCTGCTTGATTAGCTATATCAATAGCATTGTTATAACCACCTGAACCATCAGATTCACGTGAGTTATTCAGTGCAGTAGTTGCGTTTGCATCTGCATCGTTAGCTGTTGATACAGCATTTGCTGAATCAGCCAATGCCTTACCGACACCATCTTCAGTTGATGCGTTACCTTGAGAGTCAGTACCACCTGAACCGTGGCCCCTAGCGTACCAATTACCACTTGAATCTTTCTTACCAACTAGTGCATTAGTAGCTTCGATAGCATCATCTGCATCTTCTTTAGCCCCATCGGCAGTCGCAACTGCATTATTAGCTTTTGTAATAGCACTTACATAATCACCACTTTCTAAGACCCTAGAGTTATCTAGAGCCTCATTAGCATTATTAGTGTTCTCTTGAGTGGAGTATAAGTTCTGTGTGTAGTTATCATTTAGATCATTTGATCTAATAGCTGAGCCAGGGTAGAAGGTGGCAACGAGTTTACTATCATCTGTAGCTCGGTAAATTTTAATAGCAACGTCAGCGGCTGGAGCTGAATCGAATCTAACTGTTGTAGCATTAGCAAATGTATAGGCTGTAGTTGCAACGTTATCAAGAGTTACCTTGATATCCGTTTGTTTGAGATATGGAAATGTAAATGAATAATCCGTAGTTGAATTATTCCCTGTATGTGAATTGTGTGTTGTTGCCATAATGCCTTAATCAGATTTACTTATTCATTCTTATTAATTCTTTAGTCTCTTCCTTTCTTTTCTTAAGTACTTTAGCACTTTCTGCTGCACCCTTCATATTACCAAAGAGTATCATGTTTTCTACTTGATTCTGATGAGCACCCATTTCTGTGAATTGCTTGTTTTTATGTACCCAAGCTAAATGTCCTAACTTAAATGCTCTATCATGTATTGTATTTATCTGTTGGTACGCCTTAGTCATTTCAATAGGGAATTCTTCTTGAGTAAATTGACCAGCATCTAATTGCTGTTTATACTCTTTCAGTTCTTTATTAAGTTCAGGGCTTACACTTAATGCTTGGAGTTGACCTGCCAGATTCGTATGCTGTGCTATATAACGATGAATCCACTGACGATCAGCTGGTTCATATTCAAATCCAGTATCAGGATTCTTACGGATTCTAGATCCACCATCCCAACCAGTTTCTAATAGCCATTGTCTCCAAGGTTCCATACCGCCATTACTCTTAAGGAAAGGTAATATAGAATTAATACCAGCATTAATAGGGTTAACGTAGTTAATAGGTTCACCTGTATAGATGTCTATCTCATTTTCTAATGTATTAAATACTTTAAATGTCCTATTAGCTATCATACTACCTAAATCTCTCTTCACATCTTTTAGTTGTGGAGCGAATGTATTATTTACAATAGTCCTAAGACCAGATAAAGGTATAACCATGTTAGCAGTATTAGCTGCAAACCTACTCCAAGCAGTTGGATCCTTACCAAGTAAAGCAGCAAGGGGTTCAAACTGTTTAAAGAATGTTTGGTTAGTAACATTCATTGTAATAGCATGTGCCATTTTTCTATATAGGTCCTCCATAAAAGCTTGATCAGATCTTCGAGCTTCATAGGCTGCACTACCAACTAAACCTAGTAGCATAGTAAAGGGTTCCATACCTCTATAATCATGCCATTCACCTGTAAATGGGTTCTTGATATGATTGAAGTAATTACCTCCCATAACACGCATCATGCGTTGACGTTCACCATGATCAGTAGGACCTGGACCATATAGATTACCATCTAAAGCCCACATACTAGCAGCCATTACAATACCTTGGCCAGCCATAGTACGTCCAATATATTCATTCTTTTTAGCACGCCACATAGTTTCACTATATTCAAGTCCATGCTCTGCTAAAGCTGCTGCTTTCTCAGCTTGTGTTGAAGCTCTCAATAGTTTACGTGCTTTACCAATACCTATGCCTAATTCACTTGTTGGTAGGAATGACCAGCTTATATCAAAGGCATTCATACCAGTTCTAGCAAACATAAATGTAGGCTGTGCTGCTGGTACTGCATCTAAGAAACCTTCTAACCTATTAACTAAGAAGTTAGGTTGGTTTAAAGATATCTCAGCTGTTGCATTCTTAACTGCTTCATCTGTAGGTAATCCGCTTACAGGATCAAAGTAACTATCAAATAGTTCTGCACTACGTTTGTCGAAGTACTCTTGGTTAAATGCCCCATTAGAGTATTGGAATATTTCATCATATGCCCTAGCTCTAGCTATACCAGTACCTTGGAATGCACTGAAGAAACCGTCAATAGCATGTAATGCATTAACACCACTTCGTATTATCGTATTATCGTTATACCATCCTAATAGTAAAGCGGTATTAGCAGCTGCAACACGCCCATCGACTATTTTACCTTCAGATAACCAAGCTTCTTTAAAGCTTTCAATCTTATCTAGGTCTTCTGATCGTGCTGTTCTTAAGTCAGCCCTACCACCTTTCTGTGCTAGTAAGGGATTCTCATTAATATGCTTCCACCGTTTCCTCATTAAATCTAGACCACGGAAGAAGTTCTCCTTAACCCCACTATAGACAGCTACTGACCTTCTTAAGTCAGCAGCATCAGCACCATTCATTAGCAAAGCACCTCTACCGGCTCCTAACAATGCAGAGATTGGTTTAGCTGCAGTTAGGATGGCATTACCTGCAATTGATTTAGGTAATGATGCACCAAGTAGTACACTATTATACATAGCAGATTTCATACCTTGTACAACCAAACTATCTACTTCAGGGTTGCCATCAATAATAGCTTTAGACATTACTCCTAATTTATTTCTTAACCATTGATTCATGGTATGCAAGCTATGTACATCATTACCTGCTTCTAAGAATAGATCACGGAATGGTTCTAGGTATAATGGATTATCTTCAGCAATTTCACGTAGAGTATCAGTAATAGCTCTACCTTTGTTAACAGCTTCTCCTACACCTTCAACATAGTCTTTGTTAAGTTGGATTAGTTTCTCTGTTGCTTCTTGAGCAGTCTTAGGATCCCTTACCATCTTAAGTGTTTTGATACGTTCTAAGCCAAACTGCTTAGCAAACTTATGACGTTCAACTTCACCAGACAGTAGTCTAAGGTTCTCAAAGACGTTTACTAACTGTGGGGTAGTATCTGATACCTCATCAATTAAAGCAGCTGCTACAGAGGCTACGGAGACGTTGTCAGCAGCTTGTTTCGCTACAAATGCACCTGCTCTTATTTTATCAGGACTTAAAGCTATGTCAAATGTTTTATGAAATGCTTCACCTAGTACTACGAATTGTTCAGGAGTTAGAAACTTTTCAGTTCCTAACAACATGATCTTCATAGCATTGACACTTTCAGCAAACTCTTTAGGATCACTGTTGAATGCTGCTAATACTACATTATCTACTTCAGTTCTGATCTGTTCTTGTGATATCCTCGCACCATCAACAACAAGATCAACCTCAGGGAACATCTGTGCAGCAGCTTCACCTAAGATGTCACTATGTTCTTCAGGGTTTGAGTTAACAATAGCTCTTATTTCCTCATTACCTAGTACTGCTCGACTTGCACCTGCTCCTACTGTAGGATCATATTTTCTACGTACAGTATCTAAGACAGCGTAAGGTTTATTTACGTTTAGATTCTGTACAGGTTTCTGTGTATCGGGTAAGTCACGTGTGTAAGGTAGATCTGATATCTTTTCACCACCAGGTCTAGTTAACCTTGTAGCAGCTTCCCCATCTAAAGCAATATTACGGTTAAATACATTAGCATCATGAGCTGTAGTAGCTACATCTAAGTTTACATCACCATTCCTAGCTAAGATCTCAGCTGCTTCAGGTGTGTTAGCTATAGCTTTTATACCAGGTTTACCTGATTTCAGTGCCTGAAGGAATGTGACTAGTTCTATACCACCTACCAAACTAGTTAACGTAGCACCTTCTGCTAAGTTTAACAGGTAGTTCATTGATGGGTGATATTCAGGATTTGTACCACCAGGGATACTAGTACCAAAACTATCGTTAAATGTTTTAATTAGGTTATCCTCTGTAGCAGATGTTGAACCTGCTAGAATTGGTGCTTCTACTCCAATCTCTGCTGCTGTACTAACAGCTATTTGTTTCATTTTAGGTAGTTGTTGGAACCATTTAGATTTCCCAAGTGCCCCCTGTACCCAACCACTACCTAAAAGCATTGGATAAGCTAAGCCGATGATCCTACGCAATGGTGTCATATGTGGGAATCTTTCCTCATACTTCTCCTTTGCTGCACTGATGATTCCTTCTTGGCCACGTAGAATAACTTTCTCAGCTAACTCACCCATACCTAAGAAGGTATCACCAACACCTGTTACAACCTCTTGTGCAACTTGTTGACCACCTGCATCCACTTCTTCTTGTGGTAAAGGCCACGGTCTACCCCATATATCTTTAGGACCTTCGTCTTCTTCTTCTTGTGCAGGTTCTGGTGTTGAAGTAGGCACTGGTGTTTGTGCCTGCTCCTCTGCTTGTTGTTCTAATTGCTGCCGTGCTATTGCAGCATTAATTCTAGCATCTTGTTCCTCCTCCTCTAGCATTGCTTGAAAGGAAGTATTAAATTCCTCGTTTTGATAGTCAGGCATTATTGGTTAGTCACCCCCTTCGTTGCTAAGTACCTTCCTTGTTCGTACATTGTTTTTCCTTCATCTTGGTTTAGTGCTACTGGGTCTGACCAATTACCATTAACCCAGTGGCGTACAGCGTATGAACCATCTGGTAGTTTTGTGATTATTTTATCTCCACCAAGCCTATAACTACTTTTGGCCTCCTCAGGGTTATTTAATGGATCAACCGGAGGTTTTACTGTTGGCATTTCCCCATCACTAACTATAGGTAGTTCGCCTATTGATTGCCTTTCGTTTAGAGGTGGTTGTTGTGGTTGTTGGTTACCTCCTGATATACCTTGCATATTACGAATAATCCACATTAAGTCTTCTGGAGTAGCTTTGTATCCATTCCTACCATTAGCATGCATGGTTGCAACAGGCACACCACTAGTACTACCACTCATACCTTGACCACCGAGTCTAGTGCCAGCTGGTATACTACCTTTGAAACCTGCTAAAGGTGATGGTTCGTGTAGATGTCCAATAAAGAAGTCCACCTCATTACCATTAGGTAATGTTACTATTACACTAACAGTATGCCCAAATGATTTTGCACCTGTATCTGGTTCAGTATGAACTGCAGGATATCCATCTTCTGGTTCTCCCATTCTTGCTGGTATGTTTAACACAAGAGGTGCATTAAGCCCCCCGTTAAATACGACGTCGGTTCCTGTTTCCTGCCGATCACGGTCTCCAGTATAGGTAGCTTCTACTGATTCACCCCTAACCGGTGCTTGACCCCGTAAGTAATTTAAAGTATTATTCCAACCACCTATTTGCTGGACCTGCATCCCATTTATACCAGCCTGTTGAAGTAGGTTGTCTATCTTCTCCTGAGTTCTATTTTCTGGTACGCTGTCACCTCTACTTTCTAATATAATTTTAGCAGCTTCAGATGGTGTTGTACCTATTAAATCTGCTACTTTAGTGAATAACCTTATATTATGCATTTGTGGTGGAACTGATGGATTATTCATATTTCTATAAAAGTCTTGTGCTCTGTCAGAAGTTATAAAATGGAAATCCTTAGGGTTACTCTTTAATGTTTCTAACATTTTATCTTTACTCGCAAAATGTGGTTTATTAACACCAAGGCTTTGAAATGTGGTAGTTAGATCACGAGAAGTTATTGAAGAAGTTGGTTGTATTTTAACATCATCAATTTCAGTATCATAAAAAATTTGGCCAGGCAAAGAATCTCCTGGATTTGCTTTATCAACTACTCTTAGCACATGGTTTCCAAGTGGATTAGCTTTTGCCGCCTTTTCTAGGTCAGCAAAGTTAGCATCTGCCATTGCATAAGCATAGTCTATACCCTTATTCTCTCCTAGATACCTTACTACATCATTAAAATATATTTTCTCTAAAGCAGAACGCTTTCTAAGGAATTCTGTTGATGATGTTACTTGCTTGTCACCAAATTTACCAACGTCTCTTATTAAAGCTTCGATTAATTTTTGTTGGTGTTTCCATTTTTTGTTATTCTGAAGATCTTTTGCCGCTTGAATTTTACCATTTTGTATAGCGTTTGGATCACCTCTTCCGATTGTTTCTATTGTAGTTTCTGGAAGAAAACCACTCTGGTTGGTAGCTTGACGGGCTTGTTCAATTTGTTTTGAGGATGCAGAAGCATCATTCTTGTCTCTCATACCTTGCAATACAGCTTTAATTCGATTGGCGTGAAGGTGATCTGGTCCTAGTTCCTCATCAAGCGTTTGTTCTAGTTGATTTATCTCAGCATTGGTAGGTGTTGGCCCAGCGCGAAGGGTATTTACCAGTTGCATGGCCTGCATGGACTGTTGTTGAAGTTGATGCTTACGAGTTGCTAGGCCTAGATTTTTAAACTCATTTCTTGCTTTAATAAGCTTCGTTAAATGAACCCTCAATCCAGCATGATCACTGAGTTTCATAATCTTACCGCCAACATTTAGTTCGATATTGGCAATATCGGTAATCTGTTCGTCATTAAGGGAACCGCTTTTTGCCATAGTTTCAAGAGCTTGGAAATCCCTTTGAATAATATCTGTTCTGTGCTCCTTAGAAACGCCATCCCAAATCTTACCAAGAAGTGTTGCGCCCCCTCGCTGCATCTTCTCCTGTGTGACTTGTAAATGTTCATATTTCTGATCCTCTATTACAGCTGTACCAGCGTTACGCCTAATCTTATTAGCCTCAGTGGCCAATAATTTTTCAAAACTATCGGAATGAAGTGCTGGGTTTACTTTAATCCCAGACTGCTCTATTATTCTAAACAGACTCCGTTCTCTTTGGCGGAGATGTGCTAAGCCTGTTGCAACATCTGATACACCATTCTGGCCCTCTACCGCTTGTGCATAGGTCAGCCCATTTATTTTTGTGTCCGGGTCTTGGTATGCATTAAGTGCTAGATTATCTATCTCTCTCTTCAGAATAAGATTAGCTACAGCTACTTGGGTTGCAGAATTAAAGCTTTGCCACCTCTCAACCATCAGTGGATCTTGTGTTGATAAATATTGCTGTTTAGCTGCAGAATCTTGTTCTGAATTCTCTATATCAAAGGCTAGGTTAATTTGATTAAGGTTGGCAAGGAATTCCATGCCTGGCTTGTATTTACGATTAAACGCAGCAGCATCTGTTTCTATCTGCTTCTGACGACCAGTCTCTATATTCTTTGCAATCTGTACTCCTGTATCAAGAGTTTGAGTAACAAAATTAACAACCTGTTGTGTTTGCTTTGCCTTACCTTGTGCAGCTTGAGTTGCATTTCTTATTGCTGAATCATGTGCAGCTTGAATGCCTTGCAGCTCAAGCTCATAATTTACTTTGCGAAAAGAGTTATCAAATTGAATAGCAATATCTCTTGCCTTACCTTCGACCACAAGGCCGTCACTGTAGCTTTGAGCATAGTTTCTATGTGTAGCTGCTAATTGTTTCTCATGTTCAATTTCAGCGTTCCGCTCTTTCTGTTGTTGTGCTAGGAGCTGATCTGTGTTATTAACATGTGCGATCGCTTGATTATATGCCATAGCTATGCTCCAGGCCCTGTTGCGGCATTAAAGTCACCACCAGCTTTTGCATATGCTCCCAACATATCAACACCAACTGAAGCTGCTTGCATCAATGGGCTAACTGGTGCTCCTGCTCCTCGATCTCCATAGATCTTGTTCTCATCTTCTAGGTGTGGCATATGATCCTCATAGAATTTCTCTTTATCTGGTTTTGTTGGCATTTGGAATTCAGGTCTAAATGCTTCAAATGGAATTGGAGTCATTCTTCCTAGTTCAGGTTCACTTAGTATACCACGTTTAGCTTGTAGATCAGCACTATATTTACCAGCAGCAATCTTATCTCTCTGTAACGTAGTGGTTTTCAACATCCTCCTCAATGAGTCAGCACGTTTATCTATATTCAAGTTACGTTGTTTCTTAGCTAAGTATCTTACATCAGATAATTTCCTCATCTCATTGTAATATACTGATTCACTATTCTGGAGTATATCTGCTCTCATAGCTTGTCTAGAACCAACATCCATAGCTGCAACTTGAACTGCTTTTCTAGCAGATCTACCGACTGCTCCTGTTGCTCTTATCTTCCCTGCTACCATTAATCCTTGGATGATATCTTTTTGATCTTCAAAGGCTGCTTTAGCTCTAAAACCTTCTTGCTGTCTCCGTAGCCCGATACGCGATGTAATATCTGATCTTAAGATTTCCTCATGTTTTAATATATCATCTCTCCTTTCAAACGCCTGCTTACTATGGAATTCATCCATACGCTGCTTTTCTTCTTCATACGCCATATTGGCGGAGATATCATTGAAGTTCAGATTAGTATAGTAGTCTTCAACTGATTGATTGTAAGCTGCGGCATCTCTTCTATAATCATCAAACCGTAATTGTTCTGCGAATCCCCAACTTCTGAGAGCTTCTGCTTCAGCTAGGTCTATTTGTCCCCTAGTATTTCTTTTTAATATCTCTATAGCGTCTATGGATTGCTTATAATTAGTTGCAATGTCATCCCATAATAGCCTTACTTGGGCTTTACCAGCTTCAACTCTAGCTTGGTTGGCATCACGTCCTGCTTTTTGTGCAGCACCACGTGCTTCACCTTGCCCCCATAGTTTAATACCTGAACTAACCCCAGCAACTGCTGCCATAGTTAACGGGTCAAGTGCCATATCTAAGTCCTCCTATAATAACGTGGTGAATAATTTCCTTCCCACATCATTGACGTAAGAGAGATTGGAAATGGTGAGTCACTGAAGACTCTAACTGAAAAATTATCTGTTTTATCATGTATCGGTAATGTGAATAGTGATTGCTCTGCTAAGGGTACGTCATCTGCTAGGTACTCATTTGCATCTTTTACTGTTTGAATGTCATACCATGTATCGGTATATAATAAAACTTTATGACCATCAGGTGGTATTGATGTCATAGTTAGTACTTTATCTGCAATGGTATATGCTGTAGTTTCTACTCCGTTAACTTTTACTTTAAGATCATTTACATCTGTATAATCAAAGTTGAAAGGAAAAGCAGTTTGACCTACTTTAGCAATGGTTGCTGTTACATCATCAGTTGTATCACCTATATCTCCTTTAGCAATAGTAATTGTATCACTATTAGCGTAACCTGTTCCTTCAGTATTAACTGTTACAGCAGTAGCTTTACCGTCTGACATGGTCACATCTACAGTCATACCTGTACCACTACCACTCGTAGTAGTCTCTACATCTTTAACTGTATGATCACCTTCAGGACCAGCTCCTGTACCGTCAGCAACGAGTGTACTAGAGAAAGTAGTTCCTACACCTGTCCATTCATGGTATGGTGTGTTTCTACCTCTACGTTTTACTTTAAATCCAACAACACTAGATAGTCCTACAGAGAACTTCATACGTGCAATGGTTAGGATTGATGTATAATCATATGTATTTTCAGCCATCTGGTAGTAAGTTTTAGGTAGTGTAACATCATAAGCATACTTATAACCTACAACTACTTTATCAACTAAATTTTCACCCGTTGCTGTCCAGTCCTTTTCTGCTACTTTAAAGAAATCACCATCTGAATCTGAATCACGTTCTGGGCTTAAAGTATATCCAGCTAGTTCACCTGCTGATGCATCACCTTTTAAAATAAGAACTGGTGTTGCATTTGGTATATCAACATAGGGTATATAACATTTAGAGTAATCACCAGTTGAATCATATACAACTTTCTTCTCACTAATAGAAGCAACTGTTATTTTAATATCATCACCACCACTCCATCCAGTATCAGCAGCAAGTAGTGTAATCTCATCTCCAACTGCGTAACCTCTACCACCAGCAGTTAAAGTTATTGTTACAGCCCCACCTACACCACTACCAGCATCTGCAACTACTACTTGGAATGAAGCACCTTTAGCATGTGCAGCAGGGGTATATGTTCCTGGTGTCCTAGCTGTTTCAGTTGCTGCATCATGAGTAAACGTGACTATATCAGTTAATTTACCATTAGTAGCTGTAGCATACATGTCCATATATGGGTTGATACTATGACCATCATTAGTAGTAAGGATAGGATTCTCTGGTGTTTGAGTTAGACTTGTTTTAATTAAATGGTACCTATTCTTAGTACTATCACTATTCACAGCTTTAACTACAGCCCACATTGAGTCATTATCTACATTGATATGTAATACATTACCAGGGAATGTCCATTTAAACCAAGCTTGTAGTACAAGTTCTTTACCATCATGATAGGTTCTATAGAAATATACATCAGACATAGACTCACCATATAATGCAATGAGTTCATTCTGTGGACTAGCAACCATACTAGTTATAGTATCTGGTATATATTCCGCTACTGTTTTAGCAATGTCTAAGATGTTAGGGTTATTCTCTTGCCCCTGTGTCTCCATACTAAACACTCTAGAATAGCCAGGGGTTTTACTTAAGAATGCTAATGTAGTACCGTTATCTATTGGTGCTATTTTGTTGTCAATTTCATAGTTAGAGATACCACGTATAACAGTAGTACGTGGTGTGAGTACACCATTATCTGAGTACATAATATACTGTGACTTCTCACTAAATAGGATTAAACCCTGTGTAGTAGGTAGTACACCGTGTAATACAGCAGGTCTAACAGCTGAACAGTTTAAATCTACAGGATCAGCAGCAGTAAGTGCTCTAGCTGATTCATGGTAAAAGTTTTTAAATTGTCCAGATTGACTCATAGACACATTATCACTTGTTAAGAATCCTAACCTATTGTTATGGAAGAATACTTGTTGGATAGTGTTATCTTTAAAGCTTGGATGTTCATTAGTTTCATCATCACCTACTAAACGTTCTGACCATGTTATAGGTTTAAATGTGAACACATTTGTATCATCATTGAATAGTTCATGCGGCATAGTGTTAGCATGAAAACCTTTTGAAACATCTTGTGCTACTGTCTCTTCCCAATGTCCTGATCCAGATGATCCAGATTCAGCAACGAACTTAGCATAGTATGTATCTTGATCCGATTTAGTATTAATGATTTTAACATGCCTACCATCCACACTCTCTTCAGGTAGTTTAGATAAATCTTCTACTTGGTCTTGGAAACAAGTGAGTAGTTCATTACCTGGTCCACCTTTACATGTCATTGTAAATGCTACATCTGAAGATAGTTCAAGAGTGGCTTTCAATTTAGTTACAGTAAAACTACTATCAAGTGATAATGCATTGATACCAGTTTCTAATGCATCTAATATAACATCTGTACTTAACTTCACACTACCTGGATCTGACTCACCAGTGAAATTATCTACATCTCGTGTAGTAAAGGTATAGGTTTGATCACTGCCTCCAGTTTCTGTAATAGTGACACTGAATTCAGAACTATAGTCCACACCTCTAATTCGTATTGTACCTTTCTTACTTAGAGAATTTGTAGTTGGTGCTGGTTTAACAGTAGTTACCTTTGTTTTGTTAGTAATGTATGTAGTATCCTGTACAGTTAATACATCATAATTATCACGTGTTGTGTCTAGATAAGCTTTAGAAGATATAGCAGTAATCTCAGCTGTCGGGTCTCTAAGTGTATTCCCAACATCACCTTTAGCTATAGTAATAGTATCCCCAATCTTATATCCAGTACCTTCTGTAGTAGCAGCTAGTACAGTAACTTCACCTCCACTAACTGTTGCAGTTACTTTCATACCAGAACCACTACCACCTGTAACACTTACATCCTCGTAAGTACCATTGTTACCAGAATTAGCAGCTCCACTATCTGTTATAGTAAAGGTAGTATCTGTGTAAGTAATAGTAGCCTTAACATACTCTCCACTTTCATTAGCTTTACCATTCCATATATGTATAGCTTCACTTATCACACATCCTATATAGGTTTCATCATCATCTCTGTTGATGTAAAACCATTTTGCATTATCTAAAGCGGTACCAGAAAAATCTGTACCGCCTGTTGTTTGATCTAAACTATGTAAGAATTCAAATCCAGGTCTCTTAATAAGACCAAAGGTTGGTTCAGGGTATGCATTAATACACTCCCTTACTTGACCTGGGAATTTCTTAACATCTGATTGTTTAGATACTCCACCTAAATAATGAGGTATTCTTTGAGTTACACTTGCCATTAGCGTTGTAAAGCTTTGTAAGGTTGATAGCTGACGTAGTTATTGTTTCCTTTAGGGTGTCCGAAGTAAGTAAAGTTACCTTGATTACATTCATACTCCATAGCATTTGCTCTAGCAAGACCTTCTCTGCCTGCTAAAAACTTATGCTGTGCTGGGTCTCCTACTATCCTAGTTGATACAATAGTAGCAGCTCTTGCAGTAATGTAATCTTGAATAGGTATAGGTAAATCTACCCAATCATAGAAATAAACAATGTCAAGTTTAACAATGTCATCTGTCCAGATGTCTGTATGGTTTACACGATCATATAGTTTACCATTCTTTCTAATAGCAGCCTTTGAACCATAACCTTCACCATCGGAAAGGTTCATCTGTAATACATTGGTAGAATAAGATATTTGATTACTTGAGTCTGGAGTTACCTCTACTTTGTATTCTGTATTAAAGCTCCAGCCTTCAGCCTGCACATCTCGGGATACTTGAATTAAAGTATCGTAAGCGATCGCAACGTCCGGGTTGGTCTGGTCGAGAGTGGTGACAGGTGCCTGACCAACTGACGCCAGGATTTGATTGACTGCTGGTAATTCTTCTGTAGCGTTAGTGGTAGGAAAAGGCATAGTAAATAATTATAAATAAAAAAAAGGGACCCGAAGGTCCCCGTGTATTAAGCAGTACGGTCTGCGTCGCCGCTTGCTTCTTTAATAGCTGGTGAGTCCGACTCAACACCTGAGTAAGCAAATCTGAGAGCCATTGTCTCAGAATAAACTTCAGATGCTGTTGAACCTCCAGAGGTTTTCGCCACTGAGTGACGAATAGCCGTAGTTTTTGATGCGTACCTATCGTCACCAGCTAACGTACCAGTCACCACTGCATAAGGCAGCGTTGCACCAGCAGTTATCTGTGCAGAAGTAGGTCCGGCAATGCCGTTACCTTCATTAGGTGTGGCATCTGTGTTACCCTGTGCGAGTACTGAAGGGTTTGCCATTAATTAATCCTCATCGTATGTTGTAGTAACTGTAGTGACGTTGTATGTTGCATCGCCACCACCACCAGTTACTGTTATCAAATCTCCAATCCTATATCCATCTCCGCCAGCAGCTACTGTTGGAGATGCAGGCCATGCATTACCTGATACTGTACCAGATAAAGTTAAACCAGTTCCAGCACTACTAGATGTAGTAGCACCTCCAGTTACAGCGCCATCACTATAACCTGAACCGGCAGCAACTTGAGTAACAGTTGCAACTGGTCTACCTGCACGGCCCCATTCGATTGGGGGCATTGGGTAAAAGGTCTCGCTAGTCAAACCAGCAATACCCGTTAATGATTGAGCTTTTACAGCCATGTTAAAATCCTCCCTTAAGCGGATTGGATTTCGATTGCAGCTGCAGGGTTAAGAGTACCAGCTCCCATTGCCATACGACCAACGATCAAGTCACCTTGATACATTGTTTTGATGTCGGCTCCAGTAGTTTGCACGCTAGGACCGATTGCTTCGACTACACCAGCAGCATCCTTTTGATAGATGAGGCCAGCATGATCTGCGAAGGCTCCGTTGTAAGTGTTGTTCTCACCATCAACAGCAGCTACAGTACCAGCTTGGAAAGGTAGGTTATTAGAACGCTTGATGTTGATACCGGCAATAGATACCAGACCTTCACCTGAGTTCAGGTTACCTTGAGTGTTACCGTAGTCACGGTTCAGAATGTTAGAAGATACTTGAGAGACCAGCGCATAGTATTGACGTGGTGCAAGTACTGCAGTACGCCCTTGCTTAGGCAGGTTCTTCTCATCAAGGATAGAAGCTGCTTCAAAGAAAGCATCTACTAAGCTCTGTGCATTATATTCATTATTAGCACCGATCTTAATTACGGAACCACCAGGCTCAGGACCAGGTGCGGCAGTAATAGGATGAGCTTCACGAGCAGCTAGAGCGATCGTACGGAAGATCTTCTTGTCATAAGCTTCAGCCAGAGCATGTCCGATCTTAGCGGAGATCTCAGAGCGAAGGCTATAGTGAGCAAGAGTCTCATCAAGGTCATACACAAAGGCAGAACTAATGAGAAGATCATCACATTGGATCGTCTTCTCGGCTACCGGAGGATCACCCGAACCAAGGATTGGAGTCCCAGGCTCATGATAATCAGCCGTCATACGGCCGGTGAAGATGAATTGCATGCTCTTTCCGTTCTTCAAGGTACGTGATTGTACAGTACCTTTAGCGACGGTTGCTGATTCATAAGCCTTAAACAATTCTCCAGAGAAGAGCTTAAGGTAAGTTGCATACTTAGTATCATAAGCGGTACCCAGTGCTAGCGGTGTTGCCGCTGTATTATTAAGGGTACCGATTGAGGAAACGGTAGTATTAGCCATTTAAATTGAATAGTATTGTTTACGTTTCTCAGCTGAAATTTTTTGATCAGTTTTTTTGTGGTCTTTCCCACCGTCTAGACGGCAAAAGGTATCCAGCGTACTGGGCTAATGCCAATGAAAGGGGAGTCCGACTCTGAGGTGCTCCCCCTCCTATTTACTTTCTATTAGTAGACCAAGTCATCTCCATTCCAAACCCTAACAGTAGGGCTAAGAATATCATGTACAAAAAGTCCATCTAGAAGGACCACTTAAGACCAGCTTTGGTTCCGTAGTTGTTGTTGTCAACATCAGTCGTAAGAAAACTGATTTCTCCATAAACGGACACAGCCTCAGTTGCTTGAAAGGATCCACCGGCTTTACCAGAAAACTCGGTATTGGCATCCCCTCCATCTGGAGAGACGATGGCTGGACCTGCTTGAAGATAGTATCCGAGACGGTCTACGCTTCCCTCGTAACCAATGTGAAGATCAGTTTGTGATCCACCATAGTCTGATCCATTCCAACCACTGTTGATTTCCGTGTTGACGTATGGTCCAGCCATTGCAGGTGTCGCAGAGAGAGTGGACAGTGTGGCAAGTGCAATAAAAGATTTCATTTTAGTTTGTTTGTATTGTTGTTCGCTACTTTGTTTTCGTGTACTTGATGCCACGATAGCAGTAAGTGACAGTCATAAGAATCTCCTATGATGTAAGCCCCGTTCCCTGCTTACACGTCATGCGTCAGAGCAAAGCTCCGATGAACGGAGGCTATCGTAGTAGTCATGTTTAGTGACGTGAACGCCCTCGATAAATGCAGCCACAAGTAGCAGCATGATTGCAATCATCCAGGGCTCTGTAATCCTCTTTACCATAATATATCATAGGCAAAACCATCAGTCATAGATACCATCAGCAGTGTTTGCATGATGCCTATTAAAACTGATAGGAAGCCAGCTAACATCAGGCCTATGCCTAATGCTCTTAGGTTATCCATCTACCATGAAGAAGTAGATAGTGTACCTGCAGCACAGGTATCTTGCTTAGGTGATAGTTCAGTGTCTGTTTGACCATCACTTACACCATTGACAGTTACCCTCCCTGCACCATTTCCACCTGGCACTGTTAGCTCATCATCGTCAGTATAGTTCCTACCTTTCTTAACTACTGTAGCTCCAGTAATTTCACCGGAACCATTTACTGCAATAGTTACTGTAGCTCCTGTACCTGTCCCACCTGTTGGTGTTACAGTACCTGCTGAATAGCCTGACCCGGCAGTGATACCATCATAAGCAGCGATTTCTCCAGTAGGGTATGGATGTTTATAAATTGGTGCGTTAGCATTATTTGTTACATATAATGTAGTGCATGATTGATGTTTAGGGTCATACCCAATTACACTAGTTCCATCTCCTCTTGCCATAATTAATCATCCTTAATTTTAAGTGAGTTCTTCTTCTTACCTTCGCTCTGCCTTAATCTGTGTAAGAGTTTCTCATGTTGTGGTCCCCAGCCCCCACCTACACTGTTCTGGATTGTTTCTTTATGCTTATTTTTAAATTCTCGATCTGCTTTGCGATCGATTTTTCCTTTTTTAGCCATAATGTTTAGTTTAATCGTGTTACCTTTACGTCAGCAACGCCGGCTGAGGCCATGCCAATTCGCTGAGCAGTACCATAAGACAAATCAAGATCCCGACCTTCAATGAAAGGTCCACGGTCCGTAATAGTGACAGTCTCGCACGTCTCGTAGCAAACCCTGAGGTCTGTTCCGAACGGGAGGGTCTTGTGTGCTGCTGTCGATGCGTGTTGGTTATAGCGTGTTCCATTGGCTGTTAAGTTTCCATGAAAACCTGGGCCGTACCAGGATGCGGTTAGAATTGTTGCTGTTAGGAGTGGAATCATTGTCAATAGTTTAGGTTGGATCTTTCAAGTTTATCATAAATGTCCTGCCTATAAGCAGGATCCTTTTCGTAGCGTGGGTCAGTCATAGCACGTACGACTTCAGCTTGACTACGATATACATCTTGTTTGTTTGATGCAGGTTTACCAGTGAGTAACTCACCTTCCTGCCCTATGGCATCTAAATAACGATTAGCTAATGTTCGGACTGCAAAGAAACAGGAGTAGGGGTCAGCCCTACCCAGTACTTCATCGAACATATTAATTTCTTGATCATTTAGATTACTCTTAGCCCATTCTATCATGCTGTCGTATTCTTTATCACCACCTACAACAGCTTTTAGTTGTACACTTTGTTCTTCAGTAAGTTCAGCAACAGGTTTGTCATTCTCTGCTCTGTAATCTAAATACATTGCAGCTAAATCAGCCGGCGACATGCCTTCCAATTCTTTCAATGTTTCATCAGAAACATTTTCATTACTACTTGCTTCTTCCCAAAGTTTATCTAAGAAAGCTGTGTCAACTTCTTTCCTTTCTTCCTCTTCCTTCTCTTCAGGTTCTGTGGTGTCTGCCTCAGCTTCAGGCTCATTTCTTGATGGATCACCAAGTTTCTTTTGAAGTTCAATGTAAGCACTCTCTAAGTCTTCAGCATCTTTAAACTTACCAGCTAGTAGCTGTTGTTGCTGTTCCTCTAGAGCTTCACCTACCTTAATACTTTCCTGTTCCTCTTCAGAGAATTCTCCCTCCTGTGTTTCGGTAGGATCATACGTTAGTGTGGCCATTTTGGGTGATTACTTTTAGGTTTCCAAGCCCCACAGTTTCTACAACTACTTGTGAACCAATCTTAGGTTCACCTACTTTCATACGTGGGGCATACTTCATCTTGCCAGGAGTATCCTTGGCTTCAAACAATTCCTTATCTTCTTTACTAAGAGGAGGTGAAACTGCTTTTGTTTTCTTAGCCCGCTGGGGCTTGCTTGGCGTCATTTTCTGCATTTAGCATCATCTCTTGTTGTTTTTGTTCAACAGCAGCCATCGCTGGTGCTTGTTCTTGTGCAGTCATAGCCATCTGTTGTTCCATCTGTTGCTGTTGCTCACCTTGTACCTCTTGCATAGTCTTAACTAGGTTAAGTACATCGATACCTTGTGCAGCAGCTAGACGTTTGACAACTTCTTCTGCATTGATAAATTGACCGATAGCTTCTGGTCCCATTGTTTGTGCAATGGTAGTGAGGAATTGACCAAGACTCTCACGGTCCTGACCACGACCTAAGGCATTAACACCTGCTACAATAGTAGGTTTAACTGTGTTCTTAGGTATCCTAGGGATCTTACCAGACTTTTGAAAGACTGAAAGCTTACGGTTTAGATAAGGTACTAGAAAGTCAACAGTAAGTAGACTAAACAACCCACCAAGTTGTTGCTCTAGTTCCATCTGTGTCATCCTTACTTCTTCAGCAGTCGTGCGTTCCGACTGTCTAACAGAAAGGATTAGGAATGCTTCACTCAACCTACGTTCTAGTTGTTGAACCATTTCATATGCTGTTCTAAAGTCAGCTGTCTTACCAACTTGAACAACACCGATATCATCAGGTCTTCCCTGAACGATTGCACCGTTCCCAGCAGACGCTAGAGTAGCTGGTTTAGTGGTGCTTGATGGTGATACTACAAAGACTACTTTAGCAGCTGCTGCAGAGCCTTCTACGAGGGCCTGAGAGAGTGCTTCAAGTGACTTGAGATCTCCGATAAACTCTTCACAACGGCCCCGCCCGTAGGCTTCACCATCGACAGTATTAAACCTTAGTGGAATCCATGGACTAGCATCTAAGGGAGCTTTACTTCTACTGTTAGGGATGATCTTATCAAACACCTCTTGGTGCCAGACCATCCTATTGTTTTCTCTTTTTATGTGGGTATAAACATCACACTCATCTTTATCACCGTAGTGATCCGCCCCTGGTGAGTTGGGCTGCGATTGAATGTCTTTATAATCTCCCAATAATTTTTTGGCAATTTTTTCCTTGGTGATAATTTCAAGTACATTACCATTACCATCTCGCTCTACAGCATAGCGGTTAAGCGGAAATAATTTCAACCCTTCCTTACCCATAAAGACTAGTACATTACCAGCAACAACTAAGTGTTTTAATGCTTGGTGTACGACGACACGATCATCAGATGCAGCAATTGAATCCATAATGGTTCGTTCAATCTTTGCAAATGCTAGGTCCATCTCAGATCTAAAGCCTGGTGGCAGTTGACCTAAGTTAGAATCATCTACTTGCAGTTTAAAGAAACTGGTCTGTGGAGGAAGAAGAGCTAACATCAATTTAGATGCTAGGGTTACAACCCCTTTAGAACCAACGCTTTGCCAAGGTGTAGATAGTGTTCTCTTACCTCTTTGATCATCGTCCTGTCTTATCAAGTAAGGAAGTGTTAATCTTGACGCTTCCTCTGCTGAATCTAGAAACTGGTTCCGGTCACTTACTAAATCATCATACCTTGATTTTGCTGTCATTGTTATATGTTAAGACTTTGAATTTGCAACCTTGATCTTTTTAGATCCTGAGTGCTGCCAGTTGGACCAGCATTTGGATCTGTTGCAGCTAGAACACCCATAGCATTAGTACCTACATCAGCACCAGTTGCAGAGTAATTGGGATCAGTTTCAAACTTCTCCTCTTTATACTTCTCTGCCATATCCATTTCCCATTGTTGCTGTGCACCCTGTGGTAAGAACATACCACTTTGGGCAGCAAGATTTGGGATATCATCTATATTGTACCCAGCTTGCACGGCTGCATCATAACCCCTCTTCCCTAAGTTACCCCATCGGCCTTGGAATCTACCTAGTGGGTTACCTGGATTGACATACCCAGTGGCAGGATTACCCATCCCAGCGTGCTTGGACATGTAATCTCGACGTAGTTGATAACCTATCGAAGCGTTGTTATGTAGTGCTTGTTGCTGTAGTGCAACCTTAATTTGCTTTGGACTGTAATGCTGGATTGCTCGCTCCCAGCTTTGCCGTCCGAACCCACCGTGTACCCCACGGAAGGCATCCATAAAATTTGTGTAACCTGCCATTAGTCGTTCTCCTTCCTCCAGGATTTACCTTTGTCTTTTTTCCACTCTACTAGTGGGTCACCTTTAGTAACTTCAAACTCTTCTCTTGTTGGTATCTTACCACCGAAGAAGTCATATACAAACTTGATTCTATCTAAATCACCACCTTCACTCATCAACTCTTCTTCAGCATTATCCCAGTTCTCAAAAGTAAGGTCATCCACACCAGACATTGCCATCCAGGCTTGAATGTCTTCCTTATCATCGGAACCGATTACCTCTTCAAAGAGAGGTTCTAGTTCGTCATCATATTTCCCAAACCTTACTTTACCAAGACCATACTTCTCATCTTGGGGGCGTTTACCTTCTAGTGTAGTACGCCTCGCCCATATTTGATCAGCTCTCTCTTGATTTTCTTTTAAGAGTCTAGTGAAATCATCCTTACCGGCTTCTATTCTATCAGCTTTAACTTGATCTAGATGCCTTTGATAATCACCAAGAGTATCAATGTTACCAGGAGGTTTAGCCCACTCTTCAGCTTTACGCTTTGTTGTACCTTGAGGTCTATTCCAAAAGAAGTCCCAACCCTTCTGCGTCTGATCGTCAGCATGGAATGGGCCACCTGCGAACTGTGGCATCTTTGCTCTGCTACTATATTTCAGCATGCTATGAGGCATTGCTACTGGGTCTGGTCTTGCATATACTTCTGGTAATGTCTTATCTATAGTATCATACATATGACTAACATCCATATACTTTGGACCGCCACCTATGCTACGATCTACTGATGGTACATATTCATCATCTTCATATGTTGTAGTATATTCTGTGGCAAATATGGTGTCACTCAGATAAGTTTTAGCTTCAGCAAAAGTTTCAAAGGTAGCATCCTCAATTTTACCCCAACTCCCTTGTGCAAAGATAGTTTGGTATACTGGTTCATCCCTGAAGTGTCTATATTCTATGTTAGTATAGTAATCTTTTAAATCCCCTTGTGTATCTGGATCTAGTCCACTATACCAATTACTGATATCCTGTCCTGGCTTAGTCATTATCCTCCTTGAGTCTTGTTCGGATCCACTCCACTACTGATCGTTGTCCAGATCTATACATAACTGTGCTTAGATCATCAGTAGGTTGTGGGTTAATGGGTGGGAAGATCTCCTCTAACTCAAGGAGTATTCTGTCATTCAGTTGAGGCCCAACGATAGCCTCAAGCATATTGGGGGAGATTGACATTGCTATGTTCAAAGAAAGCTGGCATCCTTGCGCGTTGTGTGTCAGCAAGCTCTGGAGCTTTGCCTTCATACATTAAACGATCACTTGAATCCAGCCAGAATTTTTTGTCCAAATATTTATCGTAGGTATTTGTACCTAGAGGTTCCATAATCCAGTTAATGGTGGCCTTCCTAAGCTTATCCAAACTTGGACTAGGAGATAAGCCCATATCTCTACATACAAGAGAGTTAGCGGCCACATGTATTTGTTCATCTCGTGAAATGTCGGCGGATACTGTTCTTAACCCAGCATCACCACAAAACCTAAAGAATGGTAGCAGAACGAAGAAAATCGCACGTTCGGCCACCAATGCCTTGAGGATCGTGTGATCCGGATGGCTCTCCCAAGCGTCTCGGAGTTTGAGAGATTCGGACTCAGCTTTTTCGTCAGTTCCCAATGCATTGGCAATGTAACCCAAAGCCAAATCATGGTTCTCTTCATCGGTAACGTTTGATTCGAGTAGTTCTTGGGCAAGTGATGGTACCTCACCCTTAAGACCTTCTTGAATGAATTCACCAACTGGTAACTCCATATGACGTATTGCGAGAGCACGGTAGATGGTTTCTTCACTGCCCTCCTTTAATTTTCCTGCGGTGGTTTGTACGGGTGACCACTTTCTTTTGCGGTCTAGTAGTTGTTGATACGGATGTTTTCTCATTATTCTTGACAGTTGCAATCTGGTTGTTTGTTGTTTAAAATGTCTGCCAAGTAATCTTCAACTGAGGACTCATCCAATGCCGCATAGACATCGCTCTTGTCCTGTGTGTCTCCCATTACCTGTAGACTATAGTAAAGGGAGGTCTGAGGCGAAGCCAGCCACTCCTCAACGAACGCATTGTCGTAGGCTACAACATCACTCCAAGAGTTGAAACTGTATCCATGAAGAAGTCCCGTGTTATTTAACATTATCATTATATTATCTGCTACCTTCTTGTAAGCATCCCAACCTACTTCACTGGCTATCTCTACGTCACCATAGTCATAGCTCTCTACACCAAAGGTGCCGCTATCTCTATCTACCTTCCTTGAAATAGGAGGTGCGATTTCAGGTGTGGCTGTATAGCCATCTTTATCCACTGATCGATAGGAGCAGCTAGCAGTAGGTGCTATGCAGAATGCTCTATCCATCTTGTTCCACTTAGCTACTTGTGCTGCTTGATTGATTGCAGCTCTCAAGTGGAATGCTAATGACCAAGCTGTAGGATTACTCATCCCTGATAAGCTTCTATTTAATTCCTCTAGTGCATCACCAAATTGTTCATAAGTTACTTCGTACCGCCGTAATAGGTTGGCGAGTCCGAGCATACCCAGTCCAACTTGTCGGTCTGTATCCGAGGGAAGATACTCTCCAGATTCTCCAACGCCTGTTCTGCCATGAAGATCGCACAGTTGGGACATACCGTCAAAGAAAGCCTCTCCGAGGTCTTCGATGCTACAGGCACCGAGATTGACATGTTGTAAGAGACAAGTTCCTCGTGAGGGCAGGTATACCTCAAGACAGACGTTTCCATAAATTCTTTCTCCTTTCTTAGTTGGGCTGACTGAATGCTTAGCATATTTTATTTTGTTGAGCCAAATGTCTCCACTTTTAATTCCGTATAGCAGAGATTCCCGTAGTTCGTCGCTTGCATCGTTCCACATTTCGGGAGTGAGATCGACACATCGCTTGACCCACGGGAGTTCGGCTCTGTTTGTAGTAATAAACTCAAGTATATCAGGATGGTCGAGATCCAAATGCAAGACGCAAGCGCCATTTTTGTAGACACCGCCACGCCGAAGAGTTTCATTTAATGTTGAGTAGATTTTACCGAATGATACAGGGCCAGAAGCCGTAAGACCCTTTCCGTTTTCACTTCCTTTGGGTCTGAGCTTTGATAGATGAACTGCAACTCCCGCTCCATATCGGAGTGCGTGAGAGACGAACCTCCAGCTGTTTTCGATTGAGTCATGTCCTTCGTCCATAGAATCCTCTACGACATAGACAGTGCAACTCACTGGTAATCGTCCCTCAGGATTGTCCATCCAATTTTGTACCCGGCCTGTACGGGAGATCAGTTCATTAGTCATATCAAGTCTGTTAATGTTGGTGGTTGATAATTTGGTCCTTTTAATACTTTGCCATCATCTCGGTAGATGGGTTCACCATCCTCACCAAGCTTTGACATGTTTGATGTGTGTACTCGATTCATTGCTTCATCAAGATTCCAGCCCATGTTCTCTGCATATTGATAGCAGACATAAACTAGATCAGCAAGTTCTTTCAAAGTATCTGTGTGAAAGGCAGGGTTATGTCTAAACAACATACCTTCTGCTGATAGGAATTCTTTAAACTCCTCTATGATCAGCTCTTTCTGTACTGATCTTTGTGAAACCGTCTTTGAGTTGGGGATACGGTACGACTTCCGAAACTCCTGTGCTTGCTGCTGTAGTGTTGATGGTGTGTTCGAGTTCATTCTCTAGGTAGTGGATTGCTTTAATTAGATCTTCTGATTTACTGTCCTTGTATCCTGCCCTAGCAATATATTTAACAGCATTACCAAGATGGAAGTTTAAATCGTTATCCCGAATAAAGTCCCAAACCTGGGCTTTTCCTCTTCGGTAGTAGTCTGGTCCTCTGGTGTTTGATTGGTGGTCGGCCATTTCTTTACTAGGTTTGTGAGTGAATTACCGAGAATAAAGTTCTGCTCTTGTAGTGCCATGAAGACTGTAATGATGTCCTCTTTATCTGTATCTGGACTCCTTAGTGCATCATGTGTTTGTCTCATCCTCAGATCCTGTTCCATCGTCAATTTTGTAATCGGCGGCGGGAGTCCAGGGGATTGGTTTGTTGTTTTTGAAGTCATAGTCATCCTTAGTTAAGATCTTTGCTAATCTAGCATTTATTAGGGCGGTTTCTTCGTCTGAATCTTTTTCAATGAAAGCATCCTTTACTGTTTTCCAGGAGTATCCTTTCTCTTTGAATAAAGCTTCAGCCCTCTTGATTCCAATTCCATTAACACCACTATAACCATCAGTTTGATCGCCAGCCAGTGTTTGTATAAGATGCCATTTAGGTCCGGTTGTTTCACTTATGAGTGTGATTGTCTCCATATCATATAGTTTTCCTGGTATCTGTCGCATATCCTTATCAGGACTGCATATCATATTGCCAGGATTTTTTGTGGCATAAATACCCATAGCATCATCAGCTTCTAAGGTGGGCATGATGATGACTTCATAATCATCTTTTAGTGCGTTTATCACACGTTTATAACCACAAGGTTTCTTTCGATTACGGTGTCCCTTGTAGTCTGCTTGAATCTCTTTTCTGAAGTTTGTTGAATCACTAAAGAATAGGATCATCTCATCAGAATCCCATATTGCAGAATGAACTTTCTTTAGTTCACGTTTAACTTTATTATAGGCTTCAGTGAATTTAGATGTAACAATGATTACATCATCACCAAAGTCTATCTCAGTTTCAGCAGCAGCACAGGATTTATAAACGATGAAGTCCGCATCAATTAGTAATTTCAAGGTACCTCATTGCTTTTTTTAATCCAAATAAATTATCCCCTAATTTACCTATTCCAATATTACAATCTTTACATAACCATCCTCTAAATCTACCAGTTTCATGGTTATGGTCTAAATGTAAAGTTTTCTTTAATCCACAGCAGTCGCAGTGTAATGGTTTTGGTGGGGCATTCTTATGTAATAACCTTGCATACCTTTTTCTAGCATTCTCACATTCCTTACAAACAGGATGTTTACGATCTTTCCTGCACCTTGAATTGCAGAAAGCTTCTAAAGGTAACCATTGCTTACAACTTGAACAGTATTTAGTGCACGTCTGCCCAAGTATTTCCTGACTTAGACTCTGCTGCAATAGGGATTCTTGTCCCGTAATACTCACCAGCCCTAGCTGCTGTGTACTCAAGGATGAATCTGATGTCTTGCTCATATTTAGGTGGTGTCTCAAACTGCAGCTCATCATGTACAAATGCTAGCTGATTAGCTTCAAAGTATGGATGAGTGTGAATAGCTTCATTAGCAATTACCATCCATCTCTTAGCAATTATACCAGCTGATGACTGCAGTAAATAGTTTAAAGCCTTGTGTTGGCTATCGACTAAGATCTTTCGACCATCGATCGCCTTGACAAAACCACGCCTCGACGCATTCTTGATAGCGTCCAATAAGCTTTTAAGTCCCGGTATGGCGTCAATAAAAGCCTTACGAATTTCCTTACCCTTTTTTCGTGCCTTGTCTTTGGAAAGGCATTGTGAGTATGATAGCCCAATTTTAATGTCTCCTGCTCCATATAGGAACGCATAAGTTACAGTTTTGACAAGACGGCGTGATATACCTATCTTGTCGGCATTGACTTGGTGGATGTCTCCGTTGAGTAGAATATCACCGTAGCGGCCTCCATCATACCTATGTATATAATGGGCAAGCATACGAAGCTCGATACCACTAAGGTCTGCACCCACCATAACTTTAGTGGGTGTGGCCGTGAATAGTTTTCTGAATCTTTCATCGGATGGAACTTGTGCTAAGTTTGGATTACGGTGTGCACATCTGTGCGTATTTGTTGCGACTGAACAGTGGTGATGGATTCTAGACTTCGTAACAAGCTTCTGCCAGGCGTTGTTCCCTTCGGAAAGCATCCCTAGCTTCTTTGTCAAGTCCAAGCATTTGAAGAACATCATCGCTATATCCGTCCCGATCTCCTTCAGGATCACTTCGTCTATAACCGGCTTCCCCGTAGAGGTCGTTAATGACGGCGTCCAGCCACAATGTGTTTGCAGAATCCATGCTATGTGATCTCGTGATGTAGGGTTTAATTCTTTTAGTCTTTGAAACTCCGCTCCATTGACGTAACCTTGTGTCCTGTTATCTCGTTTAGGAGTGAACAACGATCCTGCAACGAAAGCGAATTTGTTTCGTAGTAGTTTAACAGTTTCTTCCAATTCTCCTCTGAGAGTTTGTTCAAGTTCCCATGCAGAGCGTTCATCAAAGTACCATCCATAGATCTCCTGTTGTGTAAGTATGTGGGCTACCTGATGCTCTAACGTGAGCCAGTCAGGTAAGGGTGAAAGTGGTCGCATAGTTTAGTTGTAACAACAACATCTTGGATACAATAGTCTTCCATCTCTTGACTCCATTCTTTCCAGTCAGTAGTCTTTGAGAATTCTCCTTTATACTCCCCTAACCTGTATCCATAGGCTTCAAGAGAGTGTCTGCCATATAACTGTAGTGGCATATGATTCCATTGATGCTTCTTATCAATATCTATAATGTTGTTATGATAGCACCTAGATAGAATAAGAGTATCGACAACAGTACCAGTGAAATTGAAGAAGGGATAAAGCCTCCTAATAACTGGGAGATCGTAAGCAATAATATTATGGCCCACGATATAATCAGCTTGTTCAAGGAACTGGACTGCGCGTACCACAGGGTCCGACATGCCTTTACCAGGACATTCATCGTTATAACTGGTCGTCTCCTTAGTCTCAGAATCATAGATTGCAATACAGTGGATCTTGGTAGCATCATGTAGTAAACCGTTAGCCTCTAAATCAAATACAAGTGTCACTGTCCTGTCCAGACATACGTCTTATCTACGAATTTAGCTTTTTCTACTGCCTCCTTTGTTGGTGGGTTTGGTTTGTTTAATCTGTCTAGGTATTCATACCATGGGTGTACATAGTTAGAAGTCTGTTGCGGGGTTGAATTGTTCCTCAACTTCATGTTCAGTAAATCTGCAAGTGTTTAAGTCGTAAGTCAGTTCGCATGCTCTACCAGTTTCGCCGCTATAGCGATTCTTAAGGATTCGCACTGTAGTTGAATTGTCCGAAGTTGTGCGTTGTTGGTCACGTTCGAGTCCAATAACTGCGTCAGAGAGCTGTGCAATTGCTGCGCTTCCCCGTAGTTGCCCAAGAGTGACTCTGGCACCTTCCTCATGGTTCTTGTCATTATTCGTCCTTCTTAAATGTGATACTAGAAACATAGCTATACCAGTACGTTCTACTAGAGATCGTAACTTAGTCATAGTTGTATCGATCATCCTTCGTTCATCACCATCTAATCCAGACATAAGTATGGAGAGGTGATCAAGGAATATGATCTTAGTTTCTAAGCCAGTAGCCAAGTACTCAATTCGATTGTAGATAATATCAGGATCAAAGCTGCCGAAACCATCAAATAGGTATAGATTCCATCTATTAATTGTTGCTTCGTAGGCAGATTCGAGTTCTGTTCTGTCATGTTCTCCTAAGTGTAATGATTTACCAAGGGCGGATGACATTAGTCCAAGGGCGGTGCGTCTATTACTTTCCTCAAGCGCCACGTAACCGACCCGTTCCCCGGCCTGGAGAAGGTGAGTACAAAGTTCTCTACAGAAGCTAGATTTTCCCGTTCCAGTACCTGCAGTAATCGAAACAAGCTCGCCAAGTCTGATCCCGTGCAAACGTAACTGTAATCCTGTGTAAGGGTACTCATAATCGCATGGTTTGTTTGGTGTAGTGATTACATCCAGCAGGGTCTTCGCATCGACAATACCATCTGGACGAAAGGGTGTAGCGTTCCATATCGCTTCCCGAATGAGTTCAGGTTTACCAGCCTGTAACGCATCTGAAGGGTCCTTGTATGACTCCATACGAGCGATCTTGACCTTGCCAGGTGGAAGGACGCTTGCCGCTGCCTCCGCAGCTTGACGGCCCGCCTCATCGCTGTCGAAGAACAGGACAATCTCCTCGTAGCCTTGTAATAAGGGGATCTGGTGCTGAATATCTTTTTTTGCCCCTGCAGCACCGTGCGGTAGAGAGACCATGGGCCAGTTAGGCATCGCCTCATAACATGAGGCTGCATCTAGCTCGCCCTCAGTAACAACAATCCTACGGCCACTATTAGGGAAAAGATGCTGGCCAAATAAAGTTTTAGTGGAAATTCCTTCATAGGTGAATACTTTCTTTTTTGATTTTACTTTCGCTCCTTGAAGTACGCCATCATCTGTGAAATAATGGAAGCGTAAAAGTTCTCCGTCTTTGTAGATCTTGTAGAACTCACAGGTCTTCTCGGAAATACCCCTTCGCTTAAGAGGGGTTGCATATCCTTGTAGGTAGACATCAGTTTTCATTTGATGAGTGTGATTTACTTTACCATCTCCTTGTGTGTGAGTATGGCATACAAAGCAGTAAGTGTGACCATCTGAGTACACACTTAGTGCATCAGATGATCCACATGCTGTACATGGCTCATGTCTTAAGAATTCAGATGAGCCATTCAAGTGGAATGTCATGGAATGATGTCCATGGTATATTATGTTTTTCGCACCATTGTGCGTATGTAGTTTTAGATTTTTTACTTATTCGGTTGTATGGTGATTGAAAGACCATCCGTAAGTCAAGGTCAGGATTCTGTTTTAATACTGACTTGATCTTACGACGGTCCTTACTGTCCCAATATCCCTTACACTCTAAGACGACATGTTTATTAGGTAAAACAAAGTCAGGTGTGTAGTTATGTTCAATGACATATGAGATCTTGGTTGTTTCATATTCGTAATCAATGCCAAGACCGGAGAGCAAGTCAGCTACCTGCTCTTCTAATCCTGACCTATACTTTGTCATGGGTGTAAAGTTTATCAGCTTTGGCTATTAACTTCTGTGCCTTCTTACGTTTAGTACAGGCAGCAGCTTTAGTGTACAGTTTAGCCATCTTTTTAGAAGTCGTCGTCATCCGTTGTTTCTGCAGGGATCACATTTGGATCATCTGCTTTGAATCCCTTAGTTGTGCCAAATAGTCCAGCTACTTCAGTAGCGTCTAAATCTCCGGCATCAACACCAGCTGTACCTTTTATAGACACAACCTGTACACCGACTAACTTCAATGAAGATCCATAGGTCATCTCATCCCTTAGGACATAAGGTTTCTGATAGAATGCTAATTTAACAGTAGATCCAGAGTACAATGGGATCCTCTTGTCTGTTACTGGTGTACCCTCTGTATCTACAACGGGTGGTTTAGTCTCTTCATTCCAAGAGAACTTAATTTTATACTTACCTTCAGCTACTTCTTCCCAAGGCTCAGGCCTAAGAACAGAACGCTTAGGATTTTTCAGTTTGGATTTCCACCAACCTTCAAAATCATTTCGTTCTTCCTCTAATTTGTCCATCATATCTTGATCGACAACAGCAGAAAGAGAGTAACCGAATTTACTTGGTGCCATTACTGCTTGAAATCCTTCAAGTGTTACTGGCTCTTTAGTTACATATGTAGTACGTGCCATTAGGCTGCCTCCCCACCGTGATGAAGGGCATCTGTTGGACGTTCAATAGTTTCGTACTTAACCTCTTTAGGTTCAAGTGCTTTAATCTCTTGAGCTAAACTATCTCTATATTTAGTTAGCTCATCGATACGGTTGTTCAATGCTTGTAGTTGATCCCTTCTCGCTGATTGTTCAGCGGCTTTCAGTCGCTCCTCAGAGACAACAATAACCCTAGTGGGTGCAAAGAATGAATCAAATAAAGATGGATACATCATAGTTTAACAGAAAAAATAATCGGAATCAATTACTGAAGACGCGTCTAAGTCTCCAATAATTGGGGGTTTTGTTTCAGCACCGATCTGTTTGGCAAAATCGGTAAGATAATCGTGGTCAGCAAAAAGCTGCATGTAAGTCTGTCTGATGAGTGTGGATAACTCAGGCATGTCTGTAGCACGAGACAACACGCTATCATGAATAAGGGCGATGGGCGCATTGAATTTAATGATGGATAAGTGGAGTAGGCTAGCATCTAGACTATGGATTAGATTAGGTGCAGTAGCAGCTTTATGTCTATTAGTATCTACTTCATCTGTATCATCAGTCGCTACCTTGATTTGACAGCGACCTAGTAATTTAAGATCCAATATTTCCCAATCCTTTTTCATCATCTTTTGACGTACTACAAACCCTGAAGGTGTAACCCATTCAAACTCTTGCTCAATTGGTTTCCATAGTCTCCTATCTGGATCTTCTTTAGTTGGATATTTAACCCAACCATGTTGACCCCTTGCTATAGCTTTAGCAACCTCAGTCTCTATCCATTTCATGACAGCCATAGGGCCAGGAACAACTGTGTTCATAGCACCTCTAACTGCCTTGACAATTAAAGATAAGTTGTCCTTATCTATTTCTATTCCTTTCTCCTTCAATGCGTCCCTGATGTAGGATCTATTAGAGAAAGGTTTAGCATTATATGGGACTGTCATAACAGTACGTTTAACTACCTTTCTATCCATAAAGTATTGATACTCTTTAGGACAGTTAGGTTTAGCAGTTTTAGCTACGACAGCATAAGCATCTTGTGGTTCATCACTAGGTAATACATTGACTAGCTTAGCAGTACTCTTATCCCTAGCTAATCCAGCTAGTATTTGTAGACCACTACAAGTAGCATCGACTGCAACCATTAATGAAGTATGAGGTCTATCACGTACTAAGATACAATGAAAGTACTCATCACAAGCTGCTAAGAACTGCCAGGGTTCCTCTGCATTCTCCCATTCAGGTCTATTTCCTATAGGATCTAATGCAACGTTCTTGATGAGTGTGAGGTTATTCTTAACCCACTTCTGTCTGTCCTTCCAAGTATCTTTATCCTTACCATAGGTAGTAGCTACTTGAAATGCTAACCACTCCTCAGTTCTATCAGTTAAGAATGCATCATCTGCAAACTTAAGTAAACTTTTTCCAAAGTCTGTATCCTGAGGTGTGAGGAAGGCAGGGATTGGGTAGGCTCTACCTCTATAATCAAACGACCAAGGAATATAGAATCTATCTACGTCCTTAAATCTACTAACTGCCCCCATCGTCATCCTAGTTCTACACGAGCGTTTAAACTCTTGTGCATTCTTATTCCTAACCTCTGCAGCAGCTCTACGGTAAGCCATACGACTATCCTCATTGTCTGCTATATCTACTGGTTTAGGAGGTAATGGATGATCTACTATAGGAAGAAACTTTCCAACACTAATACCTCTCTTCTGCAATGTTTCAGCCACATCCACAATAAATGGATTGAGAGTATAAGCAACCTTTTGTATATGGTTGAGAAAAGCCAGTGGTGTTTCTCCCTGTAAACGTAAGTGATCGCCATGCCTTATCAATTCATGACCACGCATCACTTCATTTAATAGGTAGCCACCACGTTCATGGTTAGACCATTTGTTAGGTGGTATGAGCATAGGCCATGTTAAAGGGCTGAATAATTCAGCATTAGCCATGACTTCATCTTTGATCTTTAAGAACTCAGCAGTAGGTACAACATAATTAACTGTCCTCTTACCTTCTCTCCTACATTCTTTCTCAAACCAGCCACTTGCCTCAAGTAAACAGTCCAGCAACCAACCACCTAACCTGATTCTATTAGTTCTACCCCATGCTTTCCACTTCTTAACCTCACAGCGATTCATGAGTGTGGATATCACTGTGATCTTCTGTTGTGTACCACATGCTTTATGCCAATAGTTCTTCTTCAATACATTAAGTAAGCCAGGTGCATGTTCTTCATAATGCCTCATGTGACATTCATCTTCAACTGCTTGACCTATACTATCTAATACATTAGCTAATAAGTTACTCTTGTCTCTATAACCAAACACCTTATCAAAGGTAAGTTTACAGGTAATAGCAGCAGCAGCTAATGGCTCAAGTCCAGATATGTATTGCTGGATCTCTTTAAATGCTACACCATTCTTTCCCTCTTTGATACGGTTATTAGTATCTTCTATGCGTTTAACTACTAAAGGTAATAACATATCAATAGATGCTATACCATACACACAAGCAGAAGCATAGCTACGCTCCTCTGACCTACGTGTATCATCATGTAGTCTCTTAAGTCCCTGCGCTATTTGATCACGTTCTAACTTAACCTGTTCGTCAATCTGTGACGCTGTTGGTTGCATAGCCCTCCTGATCATCACGTAGTTGTTCTTCACATAGTGCTAATATCTCGTCTTTATGAGTGTGATCTTCAAGTTGAAAGATTAACTCCTCATATGCACGATACCATGCTTTAGTCTTCTTCAGTTTCGTCATCATCGTACCTCGGTGATAAGTGGTGGATAGAGTCAGCATCAACTAAAGTAAACTCATGTCTACCCTCATCCATTAGTTTCTTAACTTTGTTACGGGCAGCACCTGGTCTCTTGTAGTGATACTCTTTAACTTTCTTTGTGTTTACGTCCATGGTTCTAATGATACAGTAAACTGATGAAGGTAACTCCCAACCAGCTACCTTCCAATCCATCAGTTCATCAAATGTATGATCCATGAACATTTCATCTGGTGCATCCTTGAATGCTTGCCAGTTGTTTGGGTAGTAAGGTTTCTTTTTCTTAGGCATGTGGTTCTTGATTAGGATCTAACATAACATCAGCTAGCTCAGCACCTAAGCGTTGAGCCATAGTAGCTGCAGACTCAGCTGCTTCATGATCATCATCAGCTCTAACATAGAACTCATGACCATTCATTAATGTAGCAACGTAACGATTCATGTGATAGTTGACAGTCATTCAGCCAAGTCCCTGAGGTGTGTGAGTGTGATTTAGTTTCTTAATTAAGGCCTTAGTTCTTGCCTTAGCTTGCCTCACTTGTTGAGGTTTCTTTCGTCCTTTGTCTTTACGTTTACCATCAGATGTTTTGTGAATAGTTGATTGTTGCATGATGGTTCACATTAGTTTCTCAGGTAGAATGTACATCATCCAATAGATGAACATGATTACACAGAGTATGAATACTAAATCAATTGACACCATCAGTCTTAGCCTTTGTGTCATATGATTTAGCCACAGCTTTACCTATCTTGTTGTAAGCATTGACTGCTATCTCAAGTCCCTGCGTTACAATAGGCTTAGCCTTGTTGTAAACATACTCCAAGTCCCTGATGAGTGTGATTACTTCGTGGTTGTTAATCTCTACTCGTTTCTTGATATCAATAATGTATTCTTGAATTGGAATGACATTAATATCTTCAAGATCTGTAGAGATTAGAGTAATAGTCTCATCAGATAGTTTAAATGATTTGGGTTTCATAAGTGTTTAAAGCGCTTTAATTAAGGGATTATGAATCCCTAAGAAAACCCACCGGTTTAATGATGGGTTAGATTAGAGAATCAAAAGTATTTACTGAAGAAGCGTTTATCTCCAGGTCGTTTACCATCTATCATGAAGTAATCATGACGTAGTTCACATTCCCACATGTCATCCCAATTGATATGATTGGTGATGAAATTAGGGATCTGTTCTAGATCACCACAATCGTTGACCATTGTTTCACAGAATTCAGCACCGCTTGAATATGAACCTTGATAGGCATCTTCAAACTGTTCTGATGTCTCAATACCATAATCAATAAGGTCTTGATAGAACTCATCAGGCATGGTATCAATCATACCAGTTGAACCAATAGCATCACGAAGTTGCTCTAGTTCAGGTGACATAACGTCAGAATAAGTAACAGTCATAATCAATAGTCAAGATTAGATGAAGAACGTAGATAGTTTTCGAGTAGACTTTCATTCCAATACTCATCACATCTATCACGTGATGTATCGAGTTCGTCCATCAATTGCTCAAGGTATTCACCTCGATCATTGTGTCCGTACTCAGAATAAGAGTCGAGTCTAATAACAGACATTGTAGCAATTAAAGACTCACTCAGTGTGAGCCAACGGTCCATATGAGAATTGAACTCATGATTCAAGCGTGACAAGCTTGTGTGATAACCACTTCACCAATGGACCAAAGAAAGAGACAGTAACTGTCCCTGATGAATGTGAATAACTTAGACAGCGAATTCAGCCAGATGATCCATATCATTATAGCCAATGAATTCACATGTTACACCCTTAGCATTGAAGTTAGTATTCAAGAGATAGGTGTTAACCCAGCTACCCACAGACTTGAGTCCTTTAGCATACTCAAACAGACCAGCAAATGGTACGTTCTCGTAGTTATAGATTGAGCCATCTTTGTATTCGATGACTGCATTGCGTGTCAATACATTGACGAACATGTTGTTGACACAGCTGGACTCAGGAGTGGATTTAAACATTTAGTTTAGTGAATAAGGTGGATAATTAGACCCGAAGGTCTAGGTATTGAGAAGGGATTCGATCCCTCAGCATCACGCTAACTCAACACAATTAACTTGATCATAATCAAGTTCATAGAACTCACATAAGTATTTATCAGGGTCAATGTAAACACCATCAATAGTATCAGGTGTATCAATGTCAGGGACAATTACATCAACCTCACCATTATTAGAGTGAGTATAATACAAACCCATTTCTTTTACTTGATCAAGTAATGAAGGTTTGCAGTGAATGAGAATGTTACGCATAGTAAATAGAATAAAGAACTGGTGGTTTCTCAACCATGTGTACACCATAGCACACTTGACTGGATTTGTCAAGCCTTTGTTACATGCTGTAACATTAGCTGTGGTGATCAGTGAGTGGTCTCTCATCTGATACACGTATCATAGCACACATCACCTCAAAAGTCAAGCACACGTAACATACTGTAATAATGATGCAAAGGTGAGGAAGTAAGGGCCGAAGCCCTCACATTACCTGATACCTTTCAGTGGACGTGGTGTCCAACTGGTTGTAGTCCTCATTGTATCATGTGCACGATGACCAAATGGTTTAGCTGGAAACTTAACAAATGATCTGAGCATTCCGATCAATGATTGACGCTCAAGCATGGATTGATTCAAGGTTGATTCCCTTAACTACTCACATAGTATAGCACTGTGTATTGCTTATGTCAACTGTGCTTAACATACTGTAACATGGAACGCAAACAGATGCGCACACATTATAACGATAGTGTGATACTACATCATCCCGCTCGCTTCGCTCGCTCCTTGCGCACCAGTGTTATACTGTGATACGCCGTGATAATGAAGCGAGCACGAAGTGCGAGCGGCATGGTGTGATATAACGATAGTGTGACACCCCATAGGGGGGATACAACGCTGCCGTTATATGGGTATGCCTTCAGAAATTTATGTTAAAATTCCTCAGGGGTCCCATTTACCGATATAATCTTTATAATCATTAAAATAAGGTGGTAACCATTCATGAACAGGTGCACAATGCTTCCAATTTACCGGGGCAATACAATTTGTCATGACAAGCACATAAGATACGAGATAATGAACGGTAGAAAACATATCAGAAGGGGGAGTAAGGGAGAACCGGAGAAGGTGCGGTGTTCGTGTACTGAGGGGTCGGTACAATCGTCTCTGAGGGGCTCGGGAGGAGTTGGGTAGGGTTTGGTACCAAATTACCTCCTAGGCCTCCTGTGAGGGCTCCTGAGAGGGTCTCTTGAATAGACTCCATCACTTGACCTTTAACTTTTTCTATCAGGGGGTCTTTATTTGTGTAAACATAAACACCACCGCCAACAATGGCAGCAGATACAATAAAAGACGAAAGAGCAAGTACATTAATTAGTTTCTGCATAATTATAAAGGATGATTATACGTTTACCGGATTCACCACGTGAATTCTTCCAGTCTGTATATTGAATTGTACCACCTAACCTATCTGTAAGGTCTTGGAGGCGGTCTTTAACTGTCTTTGTTAGTGGATCTTGGGTTGGCTTGTCCATATTTATCTAAAGGTGGGACTGGAGGTAGGTTAAGGTCTGGATGTTTAGCAAATAGAGGACCTGGGTAATTAATTAGCTCCTCTATTTGATTATCTTTACCTTTACGTACCATTAACTTATAAGTTGTTTTATCTGGACGTTCATAAATGAAGTCATGATCACTAGGTGTTATAAGTCTCACTGTTATGAGTCTATCTTCCATGCATTATATACTTCAGGGAACTGATTCTCAATAAGGGACATACATTGTTTAGCAATATGTTGATGTTCTAACTGTGTACCATGATCACATCTTAGGTCACAATAATGAATCCAAGATCTAAGGGTACCATTCATGTAGAGACGTGTTGGAGAAGCTAATGGAAGTACATCTCTAGCACATTCCTTAGCGACACCATTATCTAGGAGTAGTTGATAGAGAGCTTGAGACTTATCAAACTGATCTTCTATCATTCTACTCCAAATCTCTACTGCTTGTGGGTTAAGGTCATCAATACTATTCTGTCTATTCTTCAGGTCTTGACGTCTGAGGTTAGGTATGGATGGGAGACCTAACTGTGAGACATCAGCATACCGTTGACTAAACTCTTGAAAACTAAATGAACGATGTCTTAAGATTTGACTAGCTACACTTCTGGTAGTGTCAATCTGTACGCACATATTCACCATTTCAAAGGGTGACCAATGTTTATGTTTAATGAGG
>Ga0310342_100000126_pt1 | contig 36737 bp, 35 predicted proteins | sample S15DNA20500_MG_FD_206155 | JGI IMG/M metagenome (GOLD analysis project Ga0310342, IMG submission 206155) | Marine microbial communities from station ALOHA, North Pacific Subtropical Gyre - S1503-DNA-20-500_MG | ecosystem: Environmental > Aquatic > Marine > Oceanic | place: Pacific Ocean: North... | reverse complement strand
TGTTGAAACTGGCATTAGTTCTATAGATGAGCTTAATCCTGAAACAATAAAAACAGTAAATGATTTGTATCTTGAAATTCTTAATAGATCAGCTGATTATAATGGCATATTGTATTATGGTTTCCTTTTAGAAACTGGGAAGTTTACAACAGATGATATACGTCAATCTTTAATGGATTCCGCAGAATATGATATGTGTATCATAAACGCACCAATATACAGTGAGTTTCCCTGTCATGTTTGAAATTTATCATTTCTGTTCTATTTTTAACGCTTATTGAAAAACCGAAAGCTTCCAAAGGTTAATCAGTAATTGTTTTTTAGCACAAAATGATGAAAGTTGTTATTTTAGCTGGTGGTTATGGTACTAGAATCTCAGATTTTGATAATAAAGAATCCATCTTGAAACCTAAACCAATGATTGAAATTGGAGGAAAACCAATTTTGTGGCATATTTTAAAAATTTATTCAAGCTATGGTATCAACGACTTTGTAATTTGTTGTGGATACAAAGGAGAACAGATCAAAGAATATTTTAATAATATTGATTCAACACCGTGGAATATTGAATTGGTCGATACCGGTATTCATACAATGACTGGTGGCAGAGTAAAAAGAATCCAGAATAATATTGATGGTACTTTTTGTGTAACTTATGGTGATGGTCTAAGTAATGTCAACATTAATGATTTAATTACGTTTCATAGAGAGAAAAAATCTGTTGCTACATTAACAGCTGTTCATCCTCCAGAAAGATATGGCTTAATATCATTAAATGGAGACCACGTTACAGAATTCCGTGAAAAACCCAATGAAACTTCTTGGGTAAATGGTGGATTTTTTGTTTTTGAACCAGAAATTTTTGACAATTTGCAAGATGATTCTACTATCTTGGAGAGAACACCTTTAGAAGTCTTGGCAAAAGAAAATAAATTAACTGCGTTTAGACACAGTGGATTTTGGTATGCTATGGATACTCTGAGAGAGAAAAAGTACTTGGAGAAACTATGGGAGAATAACCAAGCACCTTGGAAAGTTTGGTAAAAGTTAATTTCATTTAAAAAATAGATTTTGGTCTATCTTTTTTTGAGCCATTAGATCTTTCATATAAGTAACTCTATAGTATTTTTTGTCTTTGAAATCTTCTTCGCGAAAATTTTTTGATTTTAATACTTTATGAATATCTTCAATTCCATTTTCTAGATTCCATTTTGTTTTATAACCAAGATGTTGATTGATCTTTGTAAAATCTACCCTATAAGATCTAGCATCTTTGCTGGCATTTATTGCATAAGTAATTTTTGAGTCTGGAATAATTTTCTCGACTATTTGAGCAATATCTCTTGCAGTGTAATTATCATCATTTGAGCCTACATTAAACGCTTGGGCGTTAACTTCAGAGTTTTTAGCTTCAAGTATTGATATAAATGCATTTGACATGTCATCTACATGTACTAATGGTCTCCATGATGTTCCATCACTTAACAATTTTACTTGATTTGTTGTAAACGCTGAACATGTCAAATTGTTTACTACAAGATCCAGCCTAATGCTGTCAGAAAGACCATAAGCAGTTGCACTTCTAAGATTTGTGACACAAAAATTATTATCAGATAAATTTGAAATTTCTCTTTCTGCATTTACTTTTGACTTTGCATATGCAGTAACAGGTAAAAGTTCAGATTCTTCATTTACAATTTTATCATTAACACCATATGATGAACATGAAGATGAAAAAACAAACTTTTCAACCCCTACTTTTTTTGCTAATTTTGCAAGTTTTATTGTAGAAAAATAATTAATTTCTTCAGTTAAATTTGGATTAATTTCTCCTAAAGGATCATTAGAGAGAGCGGCTAAATGGCATATAGATGAAACACCGTCCAAATCATCTTCCGTTAAATTTCTAATATCTTTTTTTATTTGTATAATTTTAGGCTCCGTCAGACCCAGAAATCCTTGAGGGTAAAAACCTGTATCGCAACCAACAACTTCGAAATTTTTCTCTAATAGCATTCTCGTTAAAACATTACCAACATAGCCTAAATTTCCTGTAACAAGTACCTTCATAAATTCAGGGAAAAAATCTAGTTATTAAAATCAATTGAAATTAAAATAGATAGACGTAAAAGTAAATACAGAAAGTAATTTTTGATGGATTCTAGGAAGTGCAGATTCTGTAATTGCCCATTAAATAGGGTCTTTATAGATCTAGACGAATCTCCATTGGCAAATTCCTTTCTTAAAGAAAGTGATTTTAACACTGAAAAATTTTATCCGCTTTGTACTTATTTATGTGAAAATTGTTTCCTTGTTCAATTAGAAGAGCAAGAAACTCCCGAAAACATTTTTTCTAATTATGCATACTTTTCATCTTTTTCCACTACTTGGCTAAAACATGCGCAAGATTTTGTTGAAATGATTACAAAAAGACTTTCATTGAATAATCAAAGTTTAGTAATAGAAATTGCAAGTAACGATGGCTATTTACTGCAAAATTTTATAAAAAAAAATATATCAGTTTTGGGAATAGAACCTGCTAGAAATGTGGCTAAAGCAGCAATGGACAATAGAATTCCCACTCTTGTAAAGTTCTTCAACAGTAAATTGGCAAAAAAACTAACAAAAGATGGTACAATTGCTGATCTTATTATTGGTAATAACGTACTTGCACATGTTCCATGCTTGAATGATTTTATTGATGGTCTCAAAATCTTGTTAAAGCCAAGCGGTGTGATTACTTTGGAATTTCCACATTTACTGCAATTAATGAAAAATAATCAATTTGATACAATTTATCATGAACATTTTTCATATTTTTCTCTTCTAACTGTCAAAAAAATCTTTGATTATCATGATTTGAAAATATTTGAAGTTGATGAATTATCCACACATGGTGGTTCTCTCCGATTATTTGTAACTCATAATGAAAATAATGATGTTGATGAGCACCCAAGTGTTAGATTAATACTTGATAAAGAAAAAAAGTTTGGATTAGATAAATTAGACACATATACTAATTTTCCCAAAAAAATTTTTTGTATAAAAAAAGATTTAACTAATTTTTTAGAAAAGGCAAAAAACAATTCTCAAAGTGTAGTTTGTTACGGAGCCCCAGCCAAGGGAAATACATTATTGAATTTTTGTAAAATTTCAAATAAATTAATACAATATACCGTAGACAAAAGTACTCAAAAACAAAAAATGTTTTTGCCTGGAAATCATATTCCCATTTATCAGCCGGATATGATTAAAAAAACTAAACCTGACTATATCCTCATTTTACCCTGGAATCTAAAAGATGAAATAATGGAAGAAGTAAAATACATTCGTGAATGGGGTGGAAAATTTGTTATACCTATACCTGAGGTAAAAATTTTGAATTGAAACTTAAATCCACTAAATTCAAAAATTTATTCATTATAGAAATTGAACCGATAGAGGATAATCGGGGTTTTTTTGCTAGAGTTTGGGATGAAAAAATCTTCCGGGAGAATGGATTAAACTACAATTTTGTCCAAAATAGTATTTCTCATAATTTGAAAAAAGGAACTTTAAGGGGCATGCATTATCAAATCAAACCAAATGAAGAGGCTAAGCTTGTTAACTGTATTAAAGGAAAAATATTTGATGTTGTAATTGATTTGAGACCTGGTTCTAAAACATATCTACAAAAATTTGAAATTGAATTGGATTCAAAAGATAATAAATCATTATTTATTCCAGAGGGCTTTGCTCATGGTTTTCAAACATTAGATGATAACACAGACATCTATTATCAGATTTCTCAATTTTTTAAACCAGAATATTCAAGAGGTATTTTATGGAATGATCCTCTTTTTAATATAAATTGGCCTGATTCAAATCCAATTCTGTCCAAAAAAGATAAAACCTATCCATATTTTCACAGTGATTAATAAAGAGATATTCTACAACCAAAATGATGGAAAGAAGATATAATTATCATAAAGGTAACGCTGATAAAGAATTTGAACTTGAATCATATCGTAAATGTGTACAAGAAAAAAGAGAACTCGATAAATTTCTTGAAACGATAATTACTCCTTATATTGAAAATAAATCTCTTAAAATTTTAGATGCACCATGTGGCATTGGTCATATTTCATATTTTTTAAATGATATTTCTCCTAGCTCATCTTTTTTCGGTATAGATCAAACCCCCTGGATGATAGAAGAGGCAAAAAAGTTATGTCACGAAAAACAAAATATCACATTCCAAGTAGGTGATCTATATGATGTTCTACCTGATTATAAAAAAACATTTGATATTACCATTAATTGGCGTACATTGTCATGGATTCCTTATTATGATGAAATGTTGAAATCTTTATTTCAAAGTACTAAAAAACACCTTTTTCTAAGTTCATTATTTTATGATGGTGATATAGATTTTGAAACTAAAGTTCGTGAATACCAAAAAGAAGTTGGTGAAAACCAATTTAATTATTATTGTAATGTGTATAGCTTTACTCGCTTTAAAGAATTTGCATATTCATTAGGAGCTAAAGATGTAAAATCATATAATTTTCACATCAATAAAGACATTCCAAAGCCTTCTATCGATCAGTTTAGTTCTTATACCTTAAAACTAGAAAATGGGGAGCGCTTACAGGTAGGCGGCACTATTATCTTACCATGGAAAGTAATCCAAATTGATCTTTAATTCACATCCAGTTAGATTTATTCATGATTAAATTTAAAAAATTTCGATGTCTGAAGAGCGTGAATTTGAAAAAAAGAATAAAGCTAACATCCGAAAAATGGCAAAAAAAGATTCAATCAAGAAAGTAACCACTGAATGGTATAATGAAACGTATCCGTATGAATACTCTTATCATTTTAGATGGTTGGGCAGACCTATCATTCAATACCCTCAGGACATAATTGCATTACAAGAGATAATTTGGAAAGTAAAACCTGATTTAATAATTGAAACAGGTATAGCTCGAGGTGGCTCATTGATTTTTTCTGCATCTATGCTTGAATTAATAGGTAAAGGTAGAGTAATTGGTATTGATATAGATATTAGAAAACATAACAAATTATCTATAAAAAAACATCCTCTTTCCAAAAGAATTACACTTCTTGAGGGCTCATCAGTGGATCCATCTATTGTTGAAAAAGTCTATAAATTTGCAAAAAATAAAAAACAAATCCTTGTAATTCTTGATTCGAACCACACTCATAATCATGTGCTAGCCGAATTGAAATTCTATTCACTATTGGTTAAAAAGGGAAGTTATTTGATAGTTTTTGATACTATAATTGATGATATGCCAAAAAGATTTCTCAAAAACCGTTCTTGGGGTAAAAATAATAGTCCAAAGTCAGCTGTAAAGGAATTTTTAAAAAATAATTCACGTTTTATTGTTGATGATGAAATTGAAAATAAATTACTTGTTACTGTAGCACCATCTGGCTATTTAAAATGTATAAAGAGATAATTTAAAATGGAAAAAATTCCTGTCTTTGCACCACATATAGATCAAGACACTCTATCACATGTTGATGAAATTTTTAAAATTGGTTGGCTAGGGTTAGGTTCTGCAACTAAAGAATTTGAAGAACGAATATCTGAATTTTTGAATCTAAAAGATCGATATGTTTTATGTACAAATACCGGCACAGCTGCATTACATATATCATTGTTATCTGCTGGGGTCGGACCAGGAGATGAGGTCATTACTCCTTCATTCAACTACGTTGCAGATCATCAAGCAATTAGAATGACTGGAGCTAAGGTAGTAATGTGTGATATAAAAGAGGATAATCTTGGAATAGATTGTAAAAAGGCTGAAGAATTAATCTCAGAAAAAACAAAAGCGATTATTCCATTACATTTTGCTGGAATTCCCTGTGATATTAATGAGGTTTACCGTATGGCAAAAAAACATGATTTACGTGTAGTAGAGGATGCAATGCATGCATTTGGAACAAAAATTGATGGTAAAAAAATTGGTAGTTTTGGGGATATTACTAATTTTAGCTTTGACCCAGTCAAAATTGTTACAAGTATAGATGGTGGTTGTGTTGTTGTAAATACAAAAGAAGAACTAGAATATTTACAAAGATTAAGGCTGTTAGGTGTAAACAAGGATACTCCTTTGCGATATAAGAATAACCGGGCTTGGGATTATGATGTGATAAGTGAAGGATATAGATACCACATGAATAGTGTAGCGGCTGGGATAGGAATTTCACAAATTAAAAGAGTCAAGGAATTTATTGATACTAGACAAAAAATCTGTCACCAATATAATACAGTGTTTGATAAAATTTCTGGAGTAAAAACCACATCTGCTGATTTTTCTAATATATCTCCATTTATCTACTCTATTAGAATTTTAGATAATAAAAGAGAGAAACTAATTTTGCATTTAAAGAATCTAGGAATAGATGTTGGTATTCATTTCATCCCAGTACATAAACACAAATTCTTTTCAGATTCTACATTTGGTGATATGACTGTAACAGAAAAAGTAGTTAATGAAATTTTGACATTGCCATTACATACACACATGAAAAAAGAATATGTTAAGCGCGTTATTGATGGTGTAACAAGCTTCTATAGATCTTGATAAATATTATTAATCATGGATAAAACTCATATTCCAAAAGTCACTATAGGACTTCCCGTATATAATGGTGAATTGTCATTAAGCCAATCTATTGATTCTGTATTGAAACAGTCCTTTACAGATTTTGAATTAATCATTTCAGATAATGCCTCAACGGATTCTACTCCAGAAATATGTAAAAATTTTACACAGTTAGATAATCGAGTTGTTTTCATACGACATGAAAAAAACAGGGGGCCATATTGGAATTTTAATTTTCTTTTAGAAAAAGCAAGAGGTATGTATTTTGTTTGGCTTGCAGATGATGATTATTGGCATCCTGATTTTTTATTAGAGAATGTTAATGTTCTTGATAATCATAAAAACATTGTTTGTAGTATTGGAAAAGTTGAAACTTTTGATAAATTGCAGGAAAATGGAATTAAAGAAAAATCTGTTAAATATCCAAAATTAATTGAGAACTATGTAATTAGTCGACGAAATCAAATGATTTCTGTTACATACCCAGTTTCAGGTTCATACTCTAAAAAAGTTCGTCAATTTTTAAAGAATACTGGATCAAATTCTAGATTCTATGGTCTCTATAGAAAAGAAATTCTTCAAAAATGTTTTATAAAAAGACCTTTTATTGCTGTAGAAAATGTAATTTTTTTAAATTTGTTAAAGTATGGTGATCTTTACGAAGTTGACAAAATTTTACTTTATAGATTTAATCAAGGACTCTCAACCATTGGAATTATTAGTTTAAGCCGTTTAATTAACAAAACTCTACTAAAGACAATTTTCCCGTACATTCCATTTAATTCATGGTGTTTGAAAAACATTGGGGCAAAAAATATTTTAAAAAATCTTGATATTTTTATACGACTGAATTTGGGCGGTGTGTTTTTCATTATAGTTGATTTGTTATTAAAATTAAGAAAATAATTTTTTTATCTAGACAGTTGATATCATTATTTAATTATACCCTAAATAATCAATCCATAACAATGTCAAATTTTTTTAAAAAAAATCAAGATCTATCGTTTCTTGGGCTTTCTTCAATAATCCCATCATTAGTTCTTGCAGGTTTTTGGTTTATTTTAGCTATTTTTATAGAACCCGACGAATACGGGAAAATTGCTTTTGTATTGGCAATAGCAATGTTAGCTGTAAGAATTTGTTATTTAGGTGTAGGAGACGCTGTTATAGTTAATTCTGCAAAAGATCCTAAAGTTATTCCTACAATTTACTTTGTAACTATTCTGTCTGGAATTATAGCTTCCATCATAGTTTATTTCGTGTATTTTGATATTGGAATATCAGTATATGTTATTGGATTCGTATTATTTAGTTTGACTGTTACAAAAATGCTTGGAAAGCAACAATACAAAAAATACTCATATTCACTTATCATCCAATCTATTTTACAGTTAGGATTAACATTATTACTTTATTTTTTAATGGGTATTGGTGGTGTTGTTTTAGGATTTGGTATATCATTTCTCTTTACTGCTTATTTGGTCATACCTACTCTAAGGGAATATAAAATTAATCTGGCTTACTTTAAGTCTAATCTATTTTTTATCGGTCCATCTTACATTGCTACACTCCTTAAATCTGCAAGTGGAACCATCGATAAGATTATTTTACTTCCTATATTGGGATATGCTGCAATAGGAAATTACCATTTAGCTCTTCAATTTTTTAGTGTTTTACTTATATTCCCAGGTTTTCTAATAAAATACTTACTTCCCCAAAGAAGTGTTGGAAAAGAAAATAAAAAATTTGAAATTTATGGCATTCTGATTTCAATAACACTAGGAGTTTTGGGTTTCTTCTTGGCTCCGGTTGTGGTTCCTATGATCTTTCCTAAATTTCTTGTTACAATTGAGATTTTACCCATGATAAGTTTGGCAATTATTCCTAAAGTTATTACTTCATTAATTCTTGTAAGGTTTACAGCTAAAAAACAGAGTGTTCCTCCATTACTGGGAGGTTCAGCTTTTACAGTAATCCACCTGGGGATGCTACTTATTCTGGCAGATACGATTGGATTATTTGCCGTTGGTCTTGGTTTTCTTTTAGGCTCAATCTTTGAAACAATTATTCTTTATGTGATATATCTTAAAGGAAGAAAAAATGCCTATGGGATCTAAATTCTGGATTGGAATTTCATTTAAATATCGAAAGTATAGATTCTTTGTTTAAAAAATTATAATTATTGATTTATAAAATTAGTTTTTGAACAAATTCTGTGACAGTTAAAGTACTTCTTTGGGCGGATGCTGGTCTTACTGAATTTATTATTTCAAAATATTTGAATGAAAAATTAGAAGCGGATATTTATGCAATTTATGATGTCAATCATCACTTAAAACAATCTTTCACTTCACAAAAAATTGTAAATTTTAAGAAATGTTGGTTTTATTGGGATAACTATTACAAAATATTAGAACCAGCGGATTTAGATTATCTGAGTAATTTTGAATCAAAATATAATATTGATCTTTGGCAACTTGCTTATTCAGAAAGAATTTTCTATAAATTTAATCCATTTCATCAATTTACAAAAAATGAAATTTTATCAATTTTATCTATTGATTGTAAATTTTTTGAAAAAATTTTAGATGATATTAAACCTGACTTTTTAATTATCAAAGCACCTGACATGCTCAGACATGAACTTCTTTGGAAATTATGTAATTCCAAAGGAATCAAGATTTTGACATCTTATACTGGTAGAATTGGTAATAGAACTATTATTTCTCAAAATTTTGATTCATTTGATAGTAAATTTATTTTTAATTCTGATAAACTTAGTTCAGTAAGTTTTATTGAATTACAAAATTACCTTCAAAAATTTAATAAAACAAAACAAATGAAAAAAAGTCGTTCAGGTGGAGTAGGTTTTTCATTTACTCAAAAAATAAAAATATTTTTTGATTGGATGACAAAAACCTTAGATGAAGAATACAAAAAAACTTACGATCATTATGGAATTACTATATTTACAGTTCTTAAAACTTCATTAAAAAATGAATTTAACCGATGGTATAGAAACAAAATTCTTTCTAATTTATCCCAAACTCAGATTCCTGATGAACAATTTATTTACTTTCCACTTCAAGTAGAACCTGAGCGCAATGTATCTTTTGGAGCTCCATACTTTTCCAATCAATTTGAGGTAATTTCTCACCTAGCAAAATCCCTTCCTGTGAATTACAAATTATATGTCAAAGAACACTTTTCAATGAAATTAAGAAGTTGGAGATCTATTGAATTCTATAAAAAAATACTCAATCTTCCCAATGTACGGTTAATTCATCCTGATGTATCTCAAAATGAACTTCTCTCAAAATGTTCTCTAGTGTGTGCCATCACTGGAAGTACTGGTTTTGAAGCCTCAGTTTACGGGAAACCTTCTCTAGTATTTGCGAATGTTTCTTACTCTGAACTTTCATGTGTTTTTAAAATTTATGACTTAGATAACATTCCTAATTTAATTCAGCATGCTTTACAATTTAAAGTCAATCCCATAGAAATTAAACAATATATTGAATTTATTATTCAGAATTCAATTGAATTTGACGCTGTTTCTTTTCATGAAAAAATCATGACTGAATTTCATAGGGGGCCTATTTTTGATGATAAAATTGATATGGAAAAATTATTAAAATTTTTAAATGATAACCAGGAAAGTTTGGAAATTCTTAGTCAAGCATATGCTGATAAAATTCTTGAACTTTATAAAAATTAATTTCCTGTTGAAATAAAAAATTATAAAATAATTATAATTTTATATTAATTAAACAAAAACCAATCTAATGTGTTTCCAAATAATTTTAAAATGATTAAATATATCATTATTTAAAATAAAGTCTGACTAAAAATTCATCATTAAAATCATTTTATGACCAAGTTTACAAAAAAGGAGAAACAAAACATTTTACATCATTTGTTACAAAAGGTATTCCGACAGATGAAATTAAAGAAATTCTAAAGGAATTAAACTGGAAAAATAAGCTAGTTTTGGATGTTGGATGTGGTACCGGACTGTTTGCATTCAAAGTGTCAAAATTAGGTCCAAAAAAAATACTTGGAATTGATTTTTCAAAAGAAGCTATAGAAATTGCAACAAAAACTCACAAAAATAGTAATCTTCAATATCAAGTCTTAGATGCAAAAGAAATCAAGTCTAAATATGATGTAATTGTCTCTTTGGGAACTCTAGAGCATATGGATAATCCATTAAAGACATTGAAAATATTAAAAAAACACTTATCTAAAAATGGTAAAATAATTGTTACTTCGCCTAACTGGATAAATCCTAGAGGCTATATTTTGATGACTTTATGGCATTTGTTTAATGCCCCTATCACATTAGCTGATTTACATTATCAAACACCAATAGATTTTCAAAATTATGCTAAAAAATTGAATATGAATCTTAAATGGAGAACATTTGATAGAAATTGGGGACATGGAAATATTCTAATAACTGATTTTGAAAAAAGATTACCCAATATCATAAAGGACACCAAATTAAAAGTGACACAAACTCAAATTAGGAGTTTAATTCAATGGATTAAAGCAAATGTTGTTTCTTTTAACAACGATCTGCCTCATAGCGGTGCCATTGGATTATATGTTTTTTCTATTAGAAACAAAAAATAACTAGGTATAGAAGTAGTTACTAGACCTAAAAAATATAAATAAACTTTCTTTGTTACAATGTCAATTGAATGATTACATAATGATTAGTGATCTAACTCATACATCTACGGGTAGCTATGCAACGAACTTAGCACCATATCCAATAGCATGTATACAATCATATTTTCTTCATTATTCAAAACATGCTAAAAATTTTAATTTTAAAATTTTTAAAGATCCTAAGTTGTTTGTTGATTCTTATTTAAAGCATAAACCAAAAATTATTGGATTTTCAAATTATATTTGGAATTCAGATTTAGCATACGAATTTGCCAAAAAAATTAAAAAAGTCAATCCTGACACTTTCATTATTTTTGGCGGTCCAAATTTTCCATTAGGTGATGAAAGTAGAAAAAATTGGTTGAAAACCCATCCTGAGGTTGATGTTTATATTGTTGGAGAGGGTGAGGAATCCTTTACTAATATTATAGATATTTGGATTGATTCCGAAGATATTCGTACAGCAAAAATTGCAAATGTCGCTGGGTGTTTTTCTTTAGTTGATGGACATCTTCAGAAACCAAATGAGCTAAATCCTAGAATACCTGACCTTGATAAAATTCCATCGCCTTATCTTGAAGGATATTTAGATGAATTTTTAGAAGAATCTAAACTATCTCCAATATTGGAATCAAATCGTGGATGCCCGTTTTCATGTACATTTTGTGTTGATGGGATAAGCGAACGTTCAAAAGTTTATAACAAATCGATAGAGCGTTTTTCTGCTGAACTAGAGTATATAGCTCAACGATATAAAGGAAAAATCTTAACTCTTGCGGATCTTAATTTTGGAATGTATTCCAGAGATGTAGAGATTTCAAAAGCTATAGCAAAAATAAAAGAGAAATACAATTACCCTTATTACATTCAAGTATCTACTGGAAAAAATAACAAAGAACGAGTTTTAGATTGTGCTGATGTACTTAAAGGAAGTATGAGTTTAGCAGCATCTGTACAATCTCTTGATAAAGATGTTTTAGTTAATATAAAACGAGATAATATTTCTGAAGAAAAATTAGTTGATATGACACAAATGGGTAATAAGATGAGTGCTAATACTTATTCCGAAGTAATATTGGCTCTTCCTGGCGATTCTAAAGAAAAACATTTTGACACTGTATTAAGATTGGCTGATGCCCAAATGAATCTTATTTCTATGTATCAATGTATGTTATTACAAGGTTCGGAGCTAGGAGCAAAATCAACAAGAGAACAATGGAATCTTAGATCTAAATTTAGAATTCTTCCTCGTTGTTTTGGACGTTATAATTTTGATAATGAAGAAATAATAGCCGCTGAGATTGAAGAAATTTGTGTAAGTACTTCTAGTTTACCTTTAGATGATTATTATGAGTGTAGATCGTTTGCATTAACCGAAGGATTGTTTTACCAAGATAAAATTTTGTTTGAATTATTTGGGTTTCTCAAAAATTTTGGTATTAAACCTTCTAATCTATTACCTGAACTTCATAATAGGAGATTAACCTTTTCTCAAGGTATTGTTGATTTGTATAGATCCTTTGATTATGATACAAAGCACGAATTGTATGATGATAGTGAAGAACTATCACAATTAATCAAAACTGATGGAAGTATCATTGATAAGTATATTTCTGGCGAACTAGGAGTAAATGTATTATTCAAACATCGTGCGATGGCCACTCTTGATCTTATTGATGACATTTATGATGCTGCGTTTAGTATATCTTTAGAGTTATTGCAGGAAAAAGATTCTGAATCATATATCAAGTATAAATCATTTCTTGAAGAATTGAGGATATTTTGTATATTACAACATAGAAATGTTTTTGATTATGATAAAATATATGAACATACATTTTATTATGATTTTCAAAAATTAATTAATGATAACTTCCAAACACTTCCTGATAAAAGTGAAGTTCCATTACACATAAAATTTTATACAGAAGATGAAAAAAAACAGTTAATTAAAGAACAAATTATTGAACGTGGTTCAGATATTAATGGAATTGGAAAAATTTTATCCCGTACTTTAGGTTCAATGCTACAGAGAACTATTGTTGTTAATAAACAAGAAAAAGAAAAAGATCTGCATAAAGATATAAAAATGGAAATGGCAACATCCGAATTTGGAGTAAATGTATCTCCTGGCGAATTTGTATAAATTAAAAAAATCACCACTTTTAAAAGAAAAGTTTCTAATGTGTTAAGAGATTCTAAACTTCCTAACAATTATGTTTAAATGAAAAAATTTCTCAATTGGATATGTGCATTGTATTTTTTAATAAATATTGATATTTACTCATCTTCTTCTTTGATCAACCTCTTTAATTATTCCATTTAAGAGATTTCTTGTTTTTGAATCAATAATATACGTAATCAAAATATACAAACCTACTCCAAATAAAACAAATAACAAAACGTTAGGAATTATTTCTATTAACTTTTCACTAACAACTAAGAATTTATCTGTCAAAAAACTAACAAATCCAAATGCACAAAATCCAACAATTATATATTTTAAAATACTCGTTAATTCAAAGTTTGTTTCAAATGCATTTCTAACTTTTATTATTAAGTAAATCAATAATGGTAGATGGATAATCATGGATATTGCTGACCACATGATTACTAACTCTATTTTTGATATAATGGATTCCATTGAAATTATGACAATGCTAAAGACCAACAGATAAACGGAATATTGAATGATTCTAAAAGTTGGAATTGTAATAAATATACTTTTAAGATAATCCTTAGTTGTAGCATTTTCCTTAATATCGACTGTTTCAATTCCCCCAAGGTAACCTCCCAAAGTTCCTGCCAAACTACGAAATAACATTCTAAATGAAAGAAAAACTACTACAAGTGCTGCTGTTTTATACACGGGATTTAAGATTGTTAGACCAGCTTCGGCAAAAATAATTGATAATGATAGTAAAGGCACAGCGAAGTATATTGCATACGTAAAATTTTTGATTGGAATAGTTCTTTTTCCACCCCCTAATAATTTTGGACTTACTGATCCTGAAATACCTCCTGCTAATCCAACCAAGTTGGCCAACACCAATGCAGCAACATAATAAGCAATCATTTCAACAGAACCAAGAATTATAGAAAATATTATCACATCAGAGTTATACATTACATACGCAATTTTTGGATACATTGACACCCATGATAATCTGAACCAGTTTTTTATTATTGAAAACTTAAAGTATCCTTGCAATCTTTTCCTTGCAACAATTATTTGAAAAACTACACTTGATAATAGCGATATAAACATTGAAATTATAACCCCTATTACTCCAAAATCCATATAATAAACAAAAAGTAAAGCTAATGGAACTTTTAGAACTTCGGTCACTAGTATTCCATAACTTGACAATTGAGGTTTCCACCCTAAATTTATTGCAGATATTATTTTGTGGAAATAACTTACAGGTACAAGTATGACTGCAAATAATAAAATTGTCATATCTACATTTGTTTGTGGAGCTAGAACAATCACAGCCAAGAAATAAACTAATATTCCTACAAGTGACCAAATAACACTTGATAAGAGACCTGTTTTTTCAGTTTTTAACTCTCTTGCAGTTTCTCTAACCAACCAAAAAACTGGAATTGCTGTAAAAACTACTCCATATATCAACAAGCTGTTTATCAAACCCCAAGTTCCGTATTCTTGAGTTGATAAAATTCTAGTAACTATAATCATGAAGCCAAGTCCAGTGAAAACCGTTACAAGAGTAATGGCAAAAGAAATTAATCCAGAATAGGTAACTCTGATATTAGACATTTCTTACATTCAACAATCCATATAACATTTAATTTAATGCTTTAATAGAATTGAACCTATGAAATCACAATTTTATTGTCCTGAATGTAAAAATGAATTATCCACGTTTGAGAACAAATTACATTGTAACAAATGCTTACAAGAATATGTTTGTGATGGTAATTACGCTATCTTTGATCATTATTTTCCAGTGAACACAGAAAGTAAGACAGAGATAAAAGATCTGATCACAGAAATAGACAGAAGCAATTATGAATTTGCAGTTGAAGAATTCCTAATTTTAAATCCAAATTTCAAATCTTTACTTGTTTATTCAAAATTTGACAAGAGTGCAGATATAATCTTTCATGGTCTTGGGAGAAACACATCTCGTTGTTTAGAGATAAAAAGTGAATTAGGTAATAGATCTGAAATCCTTTCCAATATTTTTAGGCAAGTATATTCGATTGAGTTTAATGATGAATATGTAGAATTACAAAAAAGAAGATTTAATAGAAAAAATTGTAATAACGTATCCATTACAAAGTGTGATTTGTTAAAACTTCCGTTTCCAGATAACTTTTTTGATATGGTTTTGTGTAATGGGGTTCTAGATAATATTGCCACATTTATCCAAACATGTAGTTCTTCTGAAGCGCAAAAAAAACTCGTTCTAGAATTAAAACGTGTCATTAATGATAATGGCTGTATAATTTTTGGAGTTAAAAATAAACATGGTTTCAAAATTACAGAAAATTCTAACAAAAAAGATAATGAGATATTATCCAAACATGGATTTTCAAAATATCGTTCGATCTTGGAGGATAGTGATTTATCAGTAAAACCGTATTGGGTACTTACATCGTATAACAGGCCACATTATTCTGGAAGTCTCTACGATGAGATTGCCACAAAATGGCTTTTCAGAAATTTGGATATTTTATTTGGTACAAAAATTCTAACAAAAAAAATAGAATTAATATTATCTTTGCTAAAAAAAGTAAACTATCCATTTACCAAGATTATGATGAAGTTTTTTTCTCCTTACTTTGTGTTTTATTGTAGCAAAACTTCACATTCGGGATCCATAGAAAACTGGATAAAAAAGAACACAAAATATACGAGTCTTTTACGTATAAGCCATCGTTTCAAAAATCTGTTTATTTTGATAAATACAAAAGGAGAAGCTGAAAAAGTTGTTTACATTAAAAGACATGGTGATGATTTTCCAAATAAAATAGATGAACAAAAACTTCCAGATAAAATAGATAAACAAAAACTTTCAGATATGAAAGAACCATCAAAGAGAATATGGTTGGCAAAATGGTTGAATGGACGACCTGTAAATTCTCAAAATGAAAATGAGGTATTGGCAGCAATAGATTGGCTAATTGATCTTCAGAACAATACAAAACAGGAGAGAATGAATAAGAATGATATAATTGCCGAAACTTCTGTTATAAGAAAAAAACTTGAATCTCTTTTACTTGAAGACATTAATCAATACAATGGATGGTTAGATGAATATGAGAAATACATGGAAAAAAACCCATTTTACAAAACTCTGGTTCATGGTAGTTTTGGTGGCGGAAATGTTTTATTTGATCCTAAAACCAGAAAAATTAATGTAATAGACTGGGAGGATCTTCGTGAAAAAGGTAATCCTTGTTATGATTTTGTTCGATTTTTGTTCTATGTGATGACAAGTACATCAACAAATCCTTTGCAGAGATTTAAAGAATGTTTAAAGGATCAAGGTGATATGAGTAAAATCACACGACAGGTTGAAAGCAAGATAAATATGCATTTTGGATTTCAATTAGATTTTATGTTACTTTTACGCTATTTTTTGATGAAAATTATGACGACTCTTGAGGAAGAAAAAATAACTGAGAAACTATGAGAATATAAAAATGAAAGACAGAATCCTTTTTTGGTGTGATAGAAAATTTATGCATTTTGGTATTGCAAAATCTTTACAAGAAAAATATGATTGTGAACTTTTTGCCATTATTCAATTAACAGATAGAACAAAAGAAATATTTCGAGAACAACAGTTAGTAAAGTTTAACCAAATCTGGATTTTCAATGATTACGTTTCAAAAGAAAATCAAAATTTTGATCTAAATTTTCTAAAATCTTTTGAAGAGAAATATAAAATAAATCTTTGGAAGATTGCTTACACGGATGTATCCCTTGGTTATAATAAATACCATAAATTTACTAGAGATGAAATTCTATCACTTTTTACTCAGGAATGTAAATTATTTGAAGAAGTTCTTGACAAAGTAAAGCCTCATTTTCTAGCAATACGAAGTTATGACAATCAAGATACTAGAATTCTTGTTGAACTTTGTAAGGCACGTGGTATAAAGATCCTTATGACAGCAATAACTCGACTTGATTTAAGGTGGAAAATATCAGATGAAGAAGATTATATAGAAAATTACAATGAAAATTATTCTGACTCTATTATGACATCTGATGAGTTACAAAAGTATCTAGACAAATTTGCCTCCCTGAGACAGGAAAAATTCATGGCTTTTCGCAAAAATAATACATCGAAAAATCTCAAATCTGGTTTATCATTGCTTTTATTTCACAACAATGACAAATACTCATTTTTAAGACATGGTAGGACTAGATCAAAAATAATTACTAAAAACATATCCTCTATACTGAAAAAAAAATATAGAGCCTCTTTTTTCAATAAAAATTGTACTCGTGAAATAAATGAAAATGAGAAATTTGTTTACTTTCCTTTGCAATATGAACCAGAAAGAACAATATACACCCCTGCCCCTTTTTACACTAACCAGCTTGAAGTAATCACAAACGTTGCGAAATCATTACCTGTAAAATACAAATTATATGTAAAGGAACATCCTGGTATGCAAGTTCAGAATTGGAGAACTATTTCCTATTATAAGCAGATTATGAATTTACCTAATGTCAGATTAATTCATACTTCAGCAGATTCTAAAGAAATTATAAAAAAATGTTCTTTGGTGGTAACCGTTGCAGGATCTTCCTGTTTAGAAGCAGCGTTTTACAATAAACCCTCAATCGTTTTCGCAGATGTGAGTTTTTCTAGCCTTCCATCAGTTTATAGAATAAAGAGTTATGAAGATCTTCCACAGACAATTAGAGTATCATTACAAAAAAAAGTTGATCCCTCTGAACTTAGAAAATTTATACATTTTATAGATCAAAATTCTTTTGAGTTTGATATGCTTGATAGTTTAATTGAGGTGGATGAATTTTACAACAAGGGTCTTTTATCAAATAACGCTTTAACTATACAAAATATAGAATCCTGTTTAGAAAAAAGAAAACCCGTATTTGATATGTGGGCATTGGAATACATAAAAAAAATAAATGAACTAAAGAATATAGCCGAAAAAATCTGAAAAAGGTTACCCTTGCTATGATTTTATGCGGTTTTTGTTACATGTGATGACAAGTATATCGACAAATCCTTTGTAGAAATTTAAAGAATGTTTAAAGGATCGAGATGTTCGGTAAAACTAATTGAAAAAATATACTGTTGTAGTAATTGGCTTAGGAAAAATTGGAATGCAATACTCTTTTGATAAAAAACGAGGCTCATCATCTAGTCATGTATCAGCAATAAAAAACAATAAACATTTTGAACTTGTTGGTGTATGTGATCCTACCAAGAAATTACAAATACTATTTCAAAAAAAATTTGGAAATAAAGCAAAGATTCTGCATAATCATTTACAATTATTACATTATCTAAAAGATAATAAAATTTTTTGTAATCTATATGTAATTGCAACACCTTCAGAAACACATGCTAAAATTATTCGTGATATAATTTCTACCCAAAAATCCCAAAAACAATCAAGTATAATTTTTTGTGAAAAACCTCTTACTGAAACATCTAATGTGGGAAAAAGATTAAAAGAACTAGTAAAAAATTCAAATTTTCAAGTTGTTGTTAATCATAGTAGACGATGGAGTAAAACTTGGCAAAGAGCATTTTTCTTGAAAAAACAAATTGGTGAAATTCAAAAAGCCGCATTTTTCTTTTCAACATCTCCTGAAAATAAATTATTAGATCAAATGCGTGATGGGATACACATCGCAGATTTATTACATTGGTTTGATATTGGAAGCAAAACTATGATTACAAGACTAAATACGCCATATTTTATATATGATTTTCATATGTGGGGAACTCTAGGAAAAATAGAAGTTCTTGATTATGGAACATCATTTAAATTATATAAAAAACAAATATCTAAAAAATTCCGTGGATTTGAGGAATTGAAATTAATTAAATCTGAAAAAATATCTGAATCAATGCTAAAAAATTCATATGATGAATTCACTCAATTTTTTAAGGGTAAACGAAAGACTTTATCTACAAACATCTCAGATGCAATTGTTGCATTACAAGTCTATAAAAAGTGCGTATATGATCCTACAATATCTTAATTATTTTGGTGAAAAATTTGCGAAGATATGATAAAAACGAAATTTCAGCAGTGTCAAAAGTGATAAAAGAAGGAAAATATCTTTCTGGTTTTACTACTAAATTTCATGGAGGTGAAGAAGTTCAAAAGTTTGAAAAAGAGTTTGCAAAATATATAGGAACAAAGTATGCTCTAACATTTAATTCTGGTACATCTGCATTGTATGTAGCTATTTCTTCCATCATTGAATATGGGAAAAAAAATAGAAAAATTAAAACTAATCCTGATGTACATATTCCTGCATATACATTCACTGCAGATGCTAGTGCAACACTTCAATCTGGAGGAAAAATAATTTTTGAGGATGTAGATGAAAAAACATTTTGTATGTTACCTCCTAATAAAAAATCTTCAATTTCTATACCTACACATCTATTAGGAAATTGTTCATCATCAATGAATTATGACAATACTAATTTTCTAATTGAAGATTGTTGCCAAGCATTAGGTACTACACTAAGAGGAAAAAAAGTAGGGAGTTTTGGAGATTTTAGTGTATTTAGCTTTCAAGAAACAAAACACATTACCACTTTAGGAGAGGGAGGAATGATTTGTTCAAATAATGAAGAATTAATAGATATTGCCGCTCATATTAGAAATCATGCAGAATACTATTCATCAAAACCATATTTGGGTTATAATTATCGGATGACAGAATCTCAAGCTGCTTTTGGAAGAGTACAATTAAAAAAATTACCAAAAATACTCAAAATGTTAAGATCAAATGCTAAATTAGTCATGAAAAAATTACCCCATGGTATTGAACCTCCTTACATTTCAAAGCATGTTATGCATTCATTTCTAATCATTGGTTGTACTTACAATAAAAATATTGTTGGTGTTTCCAGAGAAAAATTCTTGGAAAAATTAACGAAAAATAGAAAACATATTCTTCAGCAGGATGAAAAATCTGATATAAAGGGAATTAATATGAAATCTGGAAAGTTAATCTCAAAAGGTTATGCAGTCCCATTATATGATATTCCTGCATACAAAAAGTTCAAACCTAAAGGAGGTTGCTCAAATGTTGAAAAAATTATTTCTAAATCATTATGGATGGATATTCATAGGTTTAGAAGTAAAAATGAAATTTCTGAAGAGATGGATATACTTAATGAGACTGTAAAGGAATTTCAAAAATGAATATTGCAATTATGACAGCAAGATCAGGTTCCAAATCTGTTCCTCAGAAGAATATTCGTATGTTGGGACCTTTGCCATTATTAGGATGGGGAATTTCAGCATTATCGAAATCTACCAAAATTGATAAAATTATACTTTCTACCGATTCTGAAAAATATTTTGAAATTGGTAAATCAATTAACTCTGAAATTATTTTTCATAAAAGATCCCCCGAATTGGCTGAAGATGTTCCATCAGAATTAATCATTTTGGATGTAGTTGAAAAATTTAAAGAATTGTTCAATAAAGACTCAGTCATCGTATTAATCCAACCTACAACCCCATTCATATCTAATTCTGACATTGATGAATGTGTTAGATATCTTGAAACATATCTGAACATGAATACTTGTATATCAGTAAAAGTAGTTTCAGAACACCCAGAATGGATGATAACTAAATTTAAAGAACATCAAGGAACAATTGATGATTTTTCAGGCAAAAAAGGTGTACGACAAGAACTTCCTACACGTTGGGTACCAAATGGTGGAATTTATGCAATTAGAACTGAATTTCTATTAAACAATAAAAAAATTATCGATAATAATACTTTGATACATGAAATGCCTACACTACAAAGCATTGACATTGATGAAGAAGATGATTTCATACTTTGTGAAACTTTAGTTAAATCTGGAATGTTTTCTCCAATAACTTAATTTAAAAAAACCAATTTTACTTGGAAATTCTGATAATCTGACAATATTTTTTCCATTTATCATTATGATTCCATTGAGAAAGACCAGTTTGCTCTCATCTTTGCTGTGCCATCTGAAGAATTCTTCTAACATCTTTTGTATGCATAAATTGCTTTAATGCAAATAATTCTGTAATTGTAAAGTATTGACTAACCGTGGATATTTTTAATCAATTTTGGAGGCTTTTTGTTATTTTGTATATGGTGTTCAATCAATCCGTTGTTTAGATTTGCATAGTATGTTTTTAGAATTTCTTCATTAAAATCACGCTTTTTATAATATTTGGGGTTAGTAATTTCCCATTGTTTAATCCGATTTAACGTTCCTCCAGAATCAACAAAATCCATTACATCAATTAATTTTTTAACACTTTCCTGAATAACTTTACATCCTATGCTATGGACATTATCTGTATACTCTATTGATGGGCGAACATGACAAATAATATCGCCCGTATCAATCCCTTCATCAAGATGCAAAATTGTGGATCCAACATATTCTAGTTCTTTATTTACAAATGGCCAAAAATTTGTCCCACTTCCACGATAATAAGGAGACAATCCTAAATGTAAATTTATGAATCTACCTTGTGGCAAAAGTGATAATATAGGTCCCTTCAGGATAGATGCACCAAAAACAAACATCATATCTGGATTAAATTTTTTTATGACTTCAAAAGTATATGGGAGACTAGCTTCTTTATACATAATAGGGAGCGTCTTTGCCTCAAAATAATCATTATTGGAAAAGAATTTTTGTTCAGTCTCATATCTGAGTTTGAAATGTTCATCAATTAAGGTAGGAGATTCTGAATCAAGCGAATTTAATTCATTTGGATTACATTCAGAAATAATAAGTGATTCATCAGATACTTTCGCTAAAGAATTTGCTACAAACTTGTGACGAATTGAGTTATTTGTAAATATTATAATTTTCAAATCATTTCATCCTCTCTAATTATATTTTTTAAAATTCTATGTAAATTAAAAGAATCATCAGTACTCATTGGAGAATATCTTCCTAACTCAAATGTAGATGTATCGATTTTGTTAACAATTTTTTCTACGGTAAATGCCATTTGATATTCATTTGTTCTCTCAAGTAGTTTTTTAGATTCTAAGCAGTCTTCTTTTTCCCCAAATGGATAAGCAAATGCAATTATTTCAGTATCAAAAGTTTTTTCTAAAAATTTTTTTGGGTAAACTACTTCTTTATTAAAATCACTTAATGAAAGATTTGATGATGCAACAGAAACATGGGATCGTGTATGAACTCCAATAGAATGACCCATTTCCAACATTTCTTTAATTTGGTTTTCTGTAAGATGCATAATATTTAGAATATCTGGATATTTAGGAAGTAGTAGATTTTCATAAATATATATAGCAATTTTTCTAGCATTGATATGCCCAAGTTTATACTTAAAAATTAATTTAATTTTTTTGATAGTTTCCCATTGGTCGTCATTTTTTTTATTAAAAGCCAAATTAAAGTTTTCAGATTTTAATTGATAAAAAAGTAAGGCTTTATTGAAAACGTCAATAAAACTTTCAATTCCAAAATCAGCTAGGCAATAATGGATTATGTTGGGCGTTGCAGGTAATTGATCTTCAAGAATACCAGTTGGGATAAAAAAAGTTGCTTTAATATCATATTGATTTAAAATTTTGGCTGCCAAATAATGATCAGATAACCCATCATCAAATGTCATTAGCATACCATGTTTTTCATTAAGTGATAATTTTCCTTCACAAAGTTTTTTTGCTTCTTGAAGAGAAATCATTTGAAAATTTTGTTGCAATATTTTTGTATGTTCATGGAATTCTGCTTCAGATGTACCCAATAACCTCTGAAATTTGTCTATATCTTTACTAGGCCTTATGTAATGATAACATAAAGAAAGCCAACCTTTTGAATTTACCTGATTTGATATGTCCATTTGTTACTCTCATCGTAAAATAATAATTTCTTTTAATATGCTATCATTTTTTGAATCGGAACGGATGATAAATCCATATCTTCAAGTATTTTTATAATTTTTTTAGCTGAATTTCCATTACCATATAAGCTACTACAATTTTTCACTTTGCTCAGGAATTTTTTATCAAACTGTACTTTTTCAATTGCTTTTTTAATATCCTTTTTATCATATCCAACATCAATAATGTTTTTAGCCCTCAATCTTCCCTGTTGACGTGTTCCTATATTGATTGTAGGTATACGTAAAAATGGAGTTTCTATTATTCCACTACTTGAGTTTCCGATTAGAGCAGCAGAACGTTTTAGTAAATTAATGTATTCTTCAAAATTGATAGAATATACTTGATTAATTTTTGAATTTTTTATAATTTTAGAAATTTTTTGTGAACCTGCATCTGCATTACCATGAATTATTACAGTTTGAATATCTTTTTCTTTAACAACACTCAATATATTTTTGATATATTGATCAATCTCATTTATTTCCGTGGTTACAGTATGTTGCAAAATTATGAAAAATGGTTTTGAAAAATCCAATCCAAATTTCTCTGATAATTTTTCATCTGAAATATAATTTGTGGTAATTATATTGTCCATTACTGGACTACCTACTGTAAAAATATATTTTGGGTTTTCACCCATTTTAATAATTCTCTCTGAAGCTTCTTTGTTAGATGTAAAATGAATGTGAGAGAATTTTGTTATAGAATGTCTTATTGGTTCGTCAATTGTTCCTGTTACATCTCCCCCTTCAACATGTGCTACAACAATATTCATATGAGCACCTGCAATTGCAACTGCAAGATTCGCCCCAATATCAAATCCTGCAAGAATGATATCTGGTTTTTCTTTTTCTAAAATTTTAGATAATTGTATGATACAATTTCCTAAACTCCTAAGCATTCCCACACCTGAATCAATTCGATTTTTTTCATACATGTCAAATTTAGATAATATTTTAAAACCATCTTTTTTAATTTCATTAATAGTCATTCCATATTCATCAAGTAAATGACTGCCTGTAACTACCAAAGCGTATTCTAGTTTTTTTGATTTAGATATTTCTTTTAAAATTGGTTTAAATTTTGAATAATCAGATCTTCGTTCAGTTATCATAAGAATTTTCTTTCTCATATCATATCACTCCACTTTAATTGATAATTGATTTTAATGGGTTTTTTAGCTTTTCTACCAAGAATTTTATAAAATTGTGTGGCAGAAATTGAGCCTGTATTTGGTCTTTTAGTAGAAATATTCTCAATTGTAAATTTTTCATTTTTTTGCATTGCTTTGATTGATACCACTGAGGCATGAGCAAATTTTATAATTTGCTTTTCATTTGGAAGGATAGTTTTCACATCTCCCAACGCAGATTTAATGGCTTTACAACCTCTTATAAGCTCTGATAACTCATTAGGATTTAATGAAAAATTTTGATCTGGGCCTGGCATTTTTTTATCTAATGTAAAATGCTTTTCAACTATTGATGCTCCTTTTGCAACAGCACCCAAAGCTGTATAGATCCCAATTGAATGATCTGAAATTCCTATTGGCACTAAAAATTTCTTTTGGAATTTTTCAATTAGGCCTAGTTTTATCTCATTATACTTTGATGGATATGTTGAGCTAGTTTGAAGCAAAGCTAAAGGATTTTTATTCTTCTTGAAAATTTTTACTGCTTTACTAATTTCATTCATAGTAGACATGCCAGTAGATAGGATTATGGGTTTGTTTGTTTTTGCAATATGATAAAGTAATGGTAAATTTGTTAATTCACCAGATCCTATTTTATACCCCTTCACCTTAATTTTTTCAAGTCTGTCTACTGCTTCCATTGAAAATGGTGTAGACATAAAAAGAATTTTTTTCTTTTTACAAAAATTAGATATTTCTTTTTCTTCACGCTCAGTTAATTCGCAACTTTTAATTATTTCCCAAAGAGATTTTTTTGATAGATTTCCCGGTTTTAATTTTGTATTAATCATTTCTTTTTCAGCTATGTGTGTCTGAAATTTTATACAATCTGCACCTGCATTTTTAGCCTCTTCAATCATTTTTTTGGCCAATTTGAAAGAACCATTATGATTTATTCCTACTTCAGCAATAACAAAAACAGGATAATTATTGCCAATCCAATGTGCACCAATTTTAATATTTTTCATGTACAATTTCTTAGTTCCTGAATTGAGAGTATATATACTTAAAATTAATTGAAAATATTATGAAAAATATGGGGCATTTTAAATGGTAAATACTAATTTAATTCAAAAATGTAAAAAAATTAAAATCATACTTACAGATGTAGATGGAGTTTTAACAGATGGTGGAAGATATTATTCAGATAAAGGAGAAATATTAAAAAAATTTCATGTACAAGATGGTATGGGAGTTAACATATTATTAAGAAATGGAATAAAAACAATTATTGTTACAAAAGAAAATTCTAAAATCACTAAAAAATGGGCAAAAGACATGAACATTACAAAAGTTATCTCAGGTTCATTAAAAAAAGAAAATGAGTTATCAAAAATTTGTAAAAAATTTAAAGTTACTAAAAACCAAGTAGCGTATATTGGTGATGATGTAAATGATTTACTACTTCTAAAGGCAGTGGGTTTTTCAGCTACTCCTAATGATGCCAGTGATATGATAAAAGTACATGTTGATTATGTATGTCTAAAAGATGGAGGTAGAGGGGCATTTAGAGAAATTTCAGATATGATTCTTAAGGAAAATTCCTACATAAAATGAGATTTTATTAGACAAATTTATTAATTCAATAAAAAACTTTTATCGTAAATGGTTTTCATTGTTGCAGAAATAGGAATTAATCATAATGGTGACTTAGACATTGCCAAAAAACTGATTGATATAGCTACTGCTGCTGGATGTGATGCTGTTAAATTTCAAAAACGTGATGTTGAAAAAGTATACAGTGCGGATGTTCTTAATTTACCACGTGATAGTCCTTGGGGTAAAACAACTCGAGAACAAAAATTAGGGTTAGAATTTTCTTTAGAACAATATGATGAAATTAATGATTATTGCAAATCTAAAAATATTGTTTGGTATTTATCTTGTTGGGACGTTGGAAGTCAAATACAAATGAGAAAATTTAACACAAAATTTAACAAAGTTGCTTCTGCTATGTTAATCCATGAAAAATTATTAACTACTATTGCTGAAGAAAAAAAACATACATTTGTTTCTACAGGGATGAGTACTATTGATGATATTGCAAATGCAATAGAGATTTTTAAGAAGTGTGATTGTCCCGTTGAATTAATGCATTCTCATAGTGCATATCCTATGCCAGTTGAAGAAGCTAATCTTAAGTTAATTCCTACTTTAAAACAAAAATTCAATTGTAATGTTGGGTATAGTGGTCATGAATCTAGTTCCTATTTACTCTGTCTCACTGCTGCTATTTTAGGTGCAACATCTATTGAACGTCATATAACATTAGATCGTTCAATGTATGGGAGTGATCAATCTGCTTCTTTAGAACCTGAAGGATTAATTCGTATGGTTCGTGATGTTCGTAGTATCGAGAAAATCATGGGCGATGGTATAAAAAAAATTTGGGATAGTGAATTACCAGCTAAAAAGAAATTACGAGAAGTATTGGTCTGATTGTAGATGAAAGATATTATTGAAAAATCTTTTCTAGAGATCTCAGACTTGCTTAGAAATTCTACATCTTTAAGTAATACCATTGAAAAAGTAATTAATCAAATTACTAAGGCAATAAAAAATGGTAATAAACTAGTTTTATTTGGAAATGGGGGAAGTGCTGCTGATGCTCAACATATTGCCGCTGAATTTGTAGGACGATTTATGTTAGAACGGGAAAGCTATCCTGCCATAGCTCTTACAACTGATTCATCAGTTATTACTTCCTTGGGAAATGATTATTCATATGATATTATCTTTAGCAGACAGTGTGAAAGTTTAGTTGTTAAAGGTGATGTAGTAATTGGAATTTCTACTAGCGGCAATTCAAAAAATGTAGAAAAAGGAATTAGTATTGCAAAACAAAAAGGTGCTGTAACGATTGGGTTGTTGGGCAATGATGGTGGAACTCTAATTAATAATGTTGATTTTTCTATAGTGGTAAATTCTAATTCCACTCCTCGTATTCAAGAAGCACATAGAGTAATCTACCATATAATATGTGATTTAGTGGAGCAAAATTTATCAAAAAAATAGATTATCAAACTATAATAATTTAAGATTATTTGAAAAATTAATTAATTTTCTAGAAAACCTGAATTTAAAATAATTTGTTTGAGATCTTTTAGTGAAATTCTTTCTACTTTGTTTGATGTATATTTTTCAGCAAACTCAATTCTTTGTATTTCAGGATAAATCTTTTTTATATCATCATCTTTCTTGGTTGCGTTGAATAACACACATTTATCATCATATTCCCATGCATATCTTACTTCATCAAAATTTATGAATGATTCATGCATTTTTTCACCTGGTCTTATTCCTAGGATTTTTACTCCTGTATCTTCCAATAATTCAAAAAGGGCATCTTTTAGGTCATTAATAGAATATGCCTTTAATTTAGGAATAAAAAGTTCACTACCTTTCCCAGCTTTTGCTGATTCTAAAATAAAATCTAATGCTTGATCCATAGTCATACTGAATCTTGTCATGTTTGGATCTGTTATTGTAATTTTTTCTTTTGCTTTAATTTGCCTGATAAATTTTGGTAGAACCGAACCACTACTACCCAAAACATTTCCGTAACGTAAAGCTAAAAATTTAGTTCTATGTTTTTCTTTATTTAAATAATTATGTGCAGTTGTTAGTAGTTTTTCCATTAATAGTTTAGTTGCACCATATGTATTCAATGGTGAAACTGCTTTATCGCTGCTAATACCTACAAGAGTTTCTACATTTTGTTTTAAGCAGGCATCAATGACATTTTGTGTACCGATGACATTTGTTTTAATTGCTTCAAATGGATTATATTCTATCACTGGAACATGTTTGAGAGCTGCTGCATGAAAAACAATATCTATTCCTTCTAAAGCTTTTTCAAGTCTAGGTAAATCCCTCGTATCTCCTATCAAATATCTTATTCTATCACTGCCAATCTCAGCCTCCATTGCAGTCTGTTTACTTTCATTTCTACTTAGTATTCTGATTGTATCTACATCTAGAGTTAACAATCTTTTAGTGAGCGCAAAACCTAAAGAACCACTTCCTCCTGTAATCAAGATTTTTTTATTTTTAAACACTATTTTGTCGACATAATCTCTCTGCTATAATGTTAACTATGTATATTTTAGGTATAATTTTAGTAAAATTTTTCCCAATGTTTTTTAGAATAATGTAACAAAGATATTTGTTGGATATTGATGTGATAATTCAGGTAAGGATGAATTCTACCCGATTACAAGGAAAGGTTTTGCTAAAACTAGATGAATTTTCAGTACTTGATTATGTGATATCACAGGTAAGAGCCTCTAAAAATATTGGAAAAATTATCATCGCTACCACACAGGAAAATTCTGATAATGTTATAGTAGAATATGCAAAAAAAAATGGCTTACCATACTTCAGAGGAGATGAAAATGATGTTCTTGATAGATATTATAAATGTGCAAAAGAATTGAAATGTAAAAACATAGTGAGAATTACTTCTGATTGCCCATTAATTGATCCTGAGATAATTGATAATCTTATAGAAATTTTTCTAACACATGATCTTGATTATGTAACAAATAAACTACCTATAAATTCACCATCTTGTAATCAAGGTTCTGAAATCGAGATTTTTTCATTTAATGTACTAAAGAAAATATGGACTTATTCAAAAAAACCTTCAGAACGGGAACATGTAACTCCTTACATTTACAATAATCCTTCAAAATTTAAAATTCTAAATATTCCAAGTAAAGGAATGAATTCTCTTCGTTATACCATTGATAGAGAAAATGACTTGAAATTAGTCCAAAAAATTGTTTCTTTAATCAAAAATAGACCTATTCTTACTACTAATATAGAAACACTGTTTAGGAATGATGCTTCTTTGTTTCAAATAAATTCAGAGTATCAACGAAATGCAGGGTATTTCAAATCAATTCAGAATGAAAAATAAATATACATCATACCAAAATTTAACTAATCTATGCAGATAGTTTTTCATCAAATTTCTCTGCGAGATTTTCAAAAATATTCTTATTTTCTTCTAAAAATTTCTTCATTTTAGATTCTGAGATTTTTACATCGAAAAGAAATCCATCGTAATAAAAACTTCTGCACATTTTCAAACTTAATTCAATTTGATCCAAGTCAAAAGAATTGGCTTCTATTTTAGAAATATAATCTATCACATCTTGCGTGGATACTTTTGATTCTAATGCTTCTCTAATAATTAATGGTAATTTTTCTAACTCTTTGACTCTAAACACAGATGGTAATTCTGAATAAATTGTATCTGCAAATGTAATTGATGGTTTTCCATTAATTGCAGCCTCTAATCCAGAAGTGCCTGTAATTGTTATTACTAATGAACATTTTTTGATTATTATCTCATTTGGTACTTCAGGATGACAAAATTCTACATTTGGTATTTCTTTAATTTCTTTGTAATATGATAAAGATCTCCATTCTCGAACTTTTTGCATCGGATGTTCTTTTACAACTAATTTATAATTAATAGGGAGAGATTTTGCCACATTTGTAATAACTTCCTTCTGATTTGTATAAAATGGTGCTGGAATTAAAATTGTTCTTTCTGGCTCTAATTGTAATGGAAAATATACAAAAGGTTCATCTAATTTAACATTCTTAATTAAATTTCTATTGATAAAAAAATATCTTAATTGTTTCTTTATTAAAAATGATATTTCTTTTACAATTGTTTTATAGAAAGTATGTCCATAAGATATGTAGTAATTTCTATTCTTTTTATTTGATATTGTTTTCAAGTATTCTAATCCAGCTGTAAACCATTTTAGTTTTGAGCTTCGAAACTTTTCTCTGAATTTTCCTTGTTGTTTTGAATACTCTGAAACATATTTCTTTATATCTTCAACTGATTTCAGTTCTTTTTTTTCAAATTTTTTATTTGATAGTTCTATAGTATCGTATTCTTGAGAAATATTTGACTTGATTCCTAATCTTGTAAATCCTAATGTCAAAACTTTGATATTTTTTGATTGACACATTTTTTGTAATATTACCATATAGCTCATATCTGTAACTTTAATGATCAAATAATCTGGATTTACTTCATCTAGAATTTTTTCAAAAAACTTACACTGCGTCTCTAATATTCTTAAAATCTCATTATCAGAAAATGAATAATATGTATTATATTGATTAAAAGTAATGTCTGCATAAACAATTTGCCACAAGTTAATCTTGTACTTTTCTTCAAATTTTTGCAAATAATTTGAATCTGGTGTGAAATTTAAATCCGAGAAGCAATCTCTAAAAAACCATATTTTGTTAAATTTTACTAATTTTTGATTTTGATAAAAATTTTTACCTTGATTAGTTTCAATGATGGCGTATTTCTCAAAATCTTTTCTTTCTTGTAAGAATTTTGCCATCGCAAAATCTATCAATGATGGATCTACCCAAAATAGAATTTTTTTCCCCATTTGACTGAAATCTCTTTGACTTGTTATTGAAAGTTATGTGAAAACTTGAAGATTTTACTTAAAATTGAATCTAAATATAGTACTATTTTCTGTTTAACCAATAGTATTGAATCAACAACGAGTTTTAGTCACTGGTGGGGCAGGCTATGTGGGATCTGTATTAATTCCTGAATTAATAGAAAAGGGTTATTTTGTTAAATGTCTCGATCGTTTCTTTTTTGGTTCAGAATTTTTGTCATCCAAATAATCAAATATATGATTTAATTTTTAATAAACTCGATTAATTTGTTTAAAACATTATTAACATTATTTGGTTCATGTAATGATTTCAATGATTCTAATTTGTCCTGAGATAAAATTATATCATTAATATCACTTAATGTAATTCTATTAGTTAATCCCATTCTTTCCAAGTCTTGTGAAATAGATTTTTGCTCAACATGTTCATCATCCGCTATATAATAAAATGGAACACCATTAGTAAGGCATTCTGAAATAATACCATATCCACATTTACAAATCACTAGATCTGAATTTGATATTAAATCATGCCCATTAATTAAATTTGTATAATCATGATGTTCTAGCGATTCTTCTACCTTTGTATTCATTGTAAAAACTTTGACATTTTTAGATTTTTTATATGATACTCTAAAGTTAGAACCCGAAAGAGCAAATACAACTGAATATTTGTAACCATCCATTCGAAAAATTTTATTGAATTGTTGTTTTGATAGATTTGAGGTGCGGCTAACAAGTCCTACTTTTATTTTGTTATTAAAATGACTCATTGAAGTTCCTAGTGGAAGTTTAATTGCTAGATCAGCTGCGTCATATGCAGTTCTTAATTCTGCTGATTCTATAGACGGTAAAAAATTTAAAACATCAAACCATGAAAAATTAGATATTGCAATTGAAGGAATAGATATTTTTTTAGATACCAAAAAAGGAAGTGCTGAAATATCACTTACAATCAAATCTGGATTTATTTTATTAACAATTTGTGTTTCATCGAGTATTTTTTTTTTAAAATTCTGAATCCAATTTACCTGATTTTTTATTGTTTCATTTTTATCAATTGAAAACCCATCTTTTTTAATAGCACTTCCAACATCAGTTTTGCCTAAGATAGTTTTCACATCAGGTAGGGATTGTTTAAAGAATTTTACCGCATTAGTATTACGTACTACTACCTCAATGTCATGTTTTAAAATCTCTTGTATTATTGCTATAGATCTAGTAGCATGTCCTTTTCCATGGTCCGTTACATAATAAAGAATTTTTTTCACTATGACATACTTATTGGTATGTGAATTTAATTCTTAGTAAAAATTTAACATTATAAATTATATAATTACATTATTTGAAATCAATATGGTTAGAGCCTTAGTTATAGGTAGTGGATTTCTTGGTGGGAATATTGTAAATGAATTTAGAAATAATGAAATTCAGGTAATTGGTACTAATTACCATAAAAACAGTAGTGACGCGATTCATTTTGATATAACAAATATAGATTCAATAATTTCTTGTGTGAAAAAATATTCTCCACGAGTAATTATCAATTGTGCAGCAAATGTAAATGTCGATGATTTAGAAAATAATGAAAAATTAGCATTTTCAATTAATGCAAATGGTGCAGAGAATATTGCAAAAGTATGCAAAAGTAATAAAATTCGTTTATTACATATTTCATCTGATGCAGTTTTTGATGGAAAAAAAGGAATGTATGTAGAAGAAGATGTGATGAATCCAATTAACATTTATGCAAAATCAAAGATGTTAGGCGAAAAGTTAATTTCTGAAAACTTAGAAAATTATGTTATAATAAGAACTAATTTTTATGGTTTTCATAAACAGGACAAATTTTTATTTAATTGGATTTTATCTAAATTAAAAAATAATGAAAGATTTTTAGGATTTAATGATGTTTTTTTTAACCCCTTGGAGGTAACAAATCTGAGTAAAATGATTTATGAATTATCAGAAAAAAAATTTTGTGGAATTTTACACTTAGCGTCAGATGAAATTTTTAGTAAATTTGAATTTGCAACAAAAATTTGTGAATTTTTTGGCTTTGATTCAAATTTAATAAGAAAAGGTTCTATTGATGATCTTGACCTTAATGCAAAGCGTCCAAAAAATACTACATTAGTTAATAATAAAGCAAAAGAATTGTTAGATACTAAGATACAGAAATTAGATTTTTGGTTACATAATATTAAAAATGTGGTACGTGTCTGAAAAAGTAATAAAAGTATGGTTACAGAAAAAATATTAGGTTATGTATAACACAATGAAAAAAATTAAAACAATTAAAATTGGAAGCACTGTAGTTGGCTCAGATCATCCTTGTTATATTATAGCAGAAATCGGTTCTAATTTTGACGGCAGTTTACAGCAAGCAAAAAAACTCATCAAACTTGCAAAAGAATGTGGAGCAAATGCAGTAAAATTTCAGAGTTTTAAAACAGATTTGTTACTGTCTAAGAAAGGATTTGACAAAAAGAGTACTTTTCAAGCCAAATGGAAAAAATCAGTTTGGAAAACTTATCAAGATGCAGAATTTCCACGTAAATGGCATGAAGTGCTTAATAATTTTTCAAAAAAAAACAGAATTCAATTTTTTACTAGCCCATGGGATTTTGAGGCTGTAGATATTCTTATGAAATTAGATGTTCCTGTAATAAAGATAGGCTCTGGCGACATAACATATTTTGAAATGTTAAAATATGTTGGAAAAACTGGTAAACCTGTAATTTTATCTACTGGTGCAAGTAATATGAAAGAAGTTGAAAGTGCTGTAAAAATTATAAAATCTACTGGAAATAATAAGATTATTCTACTGCACTCAGTTGTACAATATCCATCATTAATACAGGAATCTAATTTGAACGTTTTAGAAACTCTTCGCAAAAAATTTAATCTAAATGTAGGATATTCTGATCATTCACCTGGATCTTTGATTGCATTATCTAGTGTTGTATTGGGTGCAAAAATGATTGAAAAACATTTTACAATTAACCCAAAATCTATAGGACCAGATCACCCGCATTCTATGGACCCAAAATCATTTAAAAAAATGGTTAATGATATAAGAATTATAGAAAAATCAATGGGTAGTGGCAAAAAAAATCCAGTTTCTAGTGAGACAGAAACACGAATTATTCAGCGAAGAGGTATATGGACTGTGAATGAGATTAAAAAGGGTGAAAAAATTAATAGTAAAAATACCAAGGCCTTAAGACCATATTCTGGCATATCTGCTTCAAAATATAAAAAAATAATAGGAAAAAAAGCAACAAGAAACCTAAAATCACATTATGCGCTAAAAGAAAATGACTTTAAATAAAAAATTGACATAAATGCAAATTAACTTTTAATCATTATAATGTCTATGAATTCACAGAATACTGCTTGTATAATCCAAGCAAGAACATACTCTTCTCGATTACCTGGAAAAATATTGATGAAACTTGATAAAAACAACACCATGTTGGATTATGTAATTAACCAACTCAATTATTCTAATCTGGCAAATAAATCAATCATTGCATATTTCTCATAATTTTTTTTATCTTGTAAGGCTTTTGCAATACAAAAGTCAACCAATGATGGATCCAACCAAAAAAGAATCTTCTTAGTCATCTACTGATTTCCATATTATGTAGTTATTGAAAGTTGTGTGTTCTTAATTGATAATATGTAGCAGAAAAATTAGCATTTATTATATAATCTTCCTTTTAATCAAAAATGGGATAGATGATGAACCAAAAAATTTTAGTTACCGGGGGGGCTGGATATGTAGGGTCTGTTTTAATTCCTAACCTAATTAAAGAAGGCTATTTTGTTAAGTGTTTAGATAGATTCTTCTTTGGAATTGAATTTCTATCAAGGAAAGAATTTCAAGATGATGTAGAACTAATCAAGGATGACATTAGGTGGTTTGATCCTAAAATTTTGGACGACGTAGATGTTGTATTGGATTTGGCTGCATTATCTAATGATCCTGTGGGCGAATTAGATCCACAAAAGACATTTGAAATCAACCATATGGGTAGACATCGTGTTGCTAAACTAAGTAAGGAGCATGGAGTTAAACGCTATGTTTTAGCTTCAAGTGCCAGTATATATGGTCAACAAGAACAAATAGCAAATGAAGCCTCTCAGGTAAATCCTTTAACATCATATTCTAAAGCAAATCGCAAATCTGAGATTGATAGTCTAGCATTAAATGATGAAAATTTTTTCGTAACAGCACTTAGGTTCTCAAGCATTTATGGTGTTTCTCCTAGGATGCGATTTGATACAGCTGTAAATTGTATGGTTTTAGATGCTTACAAAAAAAAGAAAATTATTGTAAATGGCAAAGAGAACAAACGCCCATTTATTTTTACGAAGGATGTTGTCCAAGCATATCTAACAGTAATAAAGGAATTAAATGGTAAAATTGCTGGACAGATATTCAATATTGGGTCAAATCAACAAAATCTAACTATGGAAGCATTAGCCTACAAAATAGTCGATTCTATAGGGGAAAAATGTGATATTATTTTTCAAGGAACAAACGATCATAGATCTTATTTTGCATCATTTGATAAAATAAAAAATGCTCTTGGATTTGCAACTTATTATGACATAAAAGATGGTGTTATCGAAGTCTATCAAGCTCTTGAAAATGGCAAAATTTCTGATAATATAAAAACAAAAACAGTAGAATGGTACAAATATTTATTAAAAAATTCTGACGCCGCAAAAAACTTAATGATCAATAACACTTTGCTTTAAAATGAAAGCTGTTCTTTTGGCAACAAGTGTATGTAAACACTCTATTATAATTGAAATTAATTATGAATGAAGATGGAAGAATCAGAAATTCGAACTTACAAATTAGAAAAACATCAAACCAAAGATATCAAGGATGGTCATGTAAATGGTTGGATGATACCTGTATGGCGTAATTGGGACAAAACAATATCCGTTCAGCCAGAAATGGCATACATTACAAGTATTAATCCTGGGGAAATAAAGGGACCTCATCTTCACATAATCAGGCACAGTTATTTTGTCTGTGTAAAAGGCAAAGTTGTTTTTATTATCAAAGAAAATTCTGGAAATTATCTAGAAATTGAATCTAGTGAGGACAATCCCATATTAGTTGAAATTCCAAAGAATCGTTCTTCGGCTCACGTTAATGTGTCTGACCAAATCAGCCTAGTTATGGCCATTGTAAATCCATCTTGGAAACCCAACAATAGAGATGAACATAATGTAAGCTACGATGATTATAATTGGAACAAATGGAAATCAAAAATAAATAAAATTGACTAAAAAAATCCTTATCATTGGAGCAAGTGGGCTTGTAGGTAGTACTGTTGCAAATTATGCATCAAAAAATCATGATCTTCATTTGGTAAATAATAAAACAGATTTTTCATTACAGAATTTTCCTGTTTCTAAGATTGACTTGATAAAAAATCGATCAGGCATACTTGAGCTAATTAAAGACTATAGACCTGATTTTGTGGTTCATGCTGTAGCGTATCCAAGTGTAGATTTTTGTGAATCAAACAAACAAATGGCAGATATTTTACACGTAAAAATAACTGATGATATTGCCAAAACTTGTAGTAATATAGGATCACGAATTATTTACTTTTCTACTGATGCAGTTTTTGATGGAAAACTCTCAAGAA
>Ga0310342_100000124_pt1 | contig 36993 bp, 43 predicted proteins | sample S15DNA20500_MG_FD_206155 | JGI IMG/M metagenome (GOLD analysis project Ga0310342, IMG submission 206155) | Marine microbial communities from station ALOHA, North Pacific Subtropical Gyre - S1503-DNA-20-500_MG | ecosystem: Environmental > Aquatic > Marine > Oceanic | place: Pacific Ocean: North... | reverse complement strand
TAAGAAATTTAATAGAGGAGGAAATAATGATCTATTAGCAAGAAATTGGTTACAAGTTAAGAATGCAGATTCTGTATTTGCTATTGGTGAGTTTGACGTAGTTGAAAAATGGCATTCAGGAGCAAAAGTACCTATAACTACTCCAGGAAATTGGGCAGTAAAAGGAGGAACTAATGCTGCTGTTCAAATGGCTATTACAGCAGGAAAACCAGTTTATGTATTTGATTTAAAGTCTAAAGCCTGGTATGAATATACAGAGGATTTAGGATTTTTAAAAACTGAAAATACTCCTATACTAACTAAAAACTTTGCAGGTATAGGAACTAGAGATATAGAAAGCTATAATATTAAAAATTCAGACGGACAATGGGTAGAAAGACCTGCTTATAAAGGAAAAGATGTAGAAGAATTAGCTAAACAAGCTATAACAGAAGTATATTATGCAACGCAGCAAGTTGTGGATACAACTGCATTCTGGAGAGAGGCTCCATTTCAATTAGCTCAAGGCTTTGAAGGATACCCTGAAGCGGATCTGGAATTAGATAGAGCCCTTATAAAGTTCTTAAAGAAAGGAGGATTTGATGTAAAAGAAGTAGATTTAGCTAGTATAAAAGAAGAATATGGGGTAGATGCGATAGGAGTTGCTGATATTTTCAATAAGATAATAAAGGTAGCGAAGGAGGGAAGAAACATTCAAACACTTCCAGAAGAAACTGCCCATGTAGTTGTAGAAACAATGCTAGGGAAAAATGAGGTTTTAGATAACCTTATAATTAAGATAAATGGATGGAGTAAGTTTGATGCTATCTATGAAAGATATAAAGGACTATATACTGATGATAACGGTAATACCGATATGGGTAGGATAAAAAAAGAAGCCGTGGCCCAATTGATCTCAGAAGTAATAGTGCAGAAATGGGATGCCAAGAAGAAGAATTGGTTCTACGCCCAGGTAAGGGAAATTATAGACCACATTTTTAACTTATTTAAAGGATGGTCTTATTTTGAATTATATTCTGAAGCAGGTGCTATAGCTGATAGTATAATGGCAAAGAATGCTGATACTAAACCACAAGCAGTTGCTCCTTATTCTTCTGCGATGGTTAATTGGGTTAATCTTATACAAACTAAATTAGAAGCTGTAGTAGAAAGAACGGAGCAATCAGAAAGCATGTTTGATGCAACACCTGCAGAACAAGCAGAGATTATGGAAATGCCTGATCCTACAGATTCTCTATATTTCCAAGTAAATGCAGATAAGATATTTAAAACTGCTAAAGAAGAATTAGGCAAAGCAAGAAATTCTGCGGGAACTAGATTATTTTCTTTTGGAATTAGAAATATGGCTATGGCCTCACCAGTTATTGACAAGTTCAGACAGCAAAGGAATTTTGTTAATACAATAAATAGAACTAAATTTAATAGTACTAAGGTAATAGAGTTAGTTAAAAATCCTTATAATCCTACTAAACAAGTTTGGGTAATCAAACCTAACAACTATAAAGGACCTCAATTGGGTCTCTTTGAAGATGAAAATAGGATGAAACCTGAAAAAAAATGTACATAAATGGCAACATGTAATTGGGACATAAAAGTAACAGAAAGAGAAGACAAAAGTACCTATATAGATAAGAATGGTACTAAAACTGTAAGGAGTGCTTTATGGGATGGACTAAGGCAAGCACTTAAGTCTGAGAAAGAAGCAGATCTTCTATATCGTAAAATAATGGGACCTGTAGGAGATTTCATTAATATGCATGGAGATCCTTATAAAGGCCCTTGGGATGAAGAAAAGAATCCCGAAGGCTATCAGGGCCCAGCTGATCAAAATGGTGAACCTACTGTTAAAGCGGCTCTAGAGTTTTATCGACTGGATAAATTTATGAGAGAGCCTCAGAATTTAGGAGAGAAAACACCTCTTACCAAGAAAATGTCTGTATTAAAAGATGCTATTAATTCTATTGAGAAACAATTAGGAGTATTTAGAAAACAGAAGGGGAAAGCAGAAATGACTGCAGGACTGGAGAAGTTAAGAAATGATTTATTGGAGCAATTAAGAGATAAAAAAGAAGAGAAAGGACTTCTTGTATATGCAGAGACCGCTTTAAATCAAACTAAAGAAATGCTGAAGATCTTAAGAGAGCTTTATGCAAATAAAAAGATAGTTCCTAATGATAAATTATCAAAACTAACAGCAAGACAGCTTCAGGATATATATGAATATGCTAAATCCTTTTCTAATATAGATGAAATAATAGCTCAGGCTGAAGCAGGGTATATAAAATTAGATGCCAAGGTACTTGCAGATTTAAAAGAAACTGCCAAGTTAAGAGATGTTATAGAAACTGAGTATAAAACAATGACTGTAGAATTTATAACTGATAGATTTGCTCCTACTGATGGACAGGCCCAAGCTCTCTATAGAATGCAGACTGAAAAGAGGTATAAAAAAGATAATCCTATTGAAAAGGGTGAATCAATTACTGAATTTGATAATAGGGTAAAGGAGTATGTAGATGAAGAAGTACAGAAAGCTGTAGATGACGGAGTTATTCTAGAAAATGCAGAGACAATGCTTGAAGAGCAATTAAGTTCTGTTAAAGGTGATATAGATTTTTTACAGAGATGGATGTTAAATGCTGCTGAAACTAATGACTTTATTTTAAAAACAGTTGCCCAGGAAGTGAATGCACAAAGCGATAGAGCTCGATTGGACTTTCAGCAGAAAGCTGCAGAACTACATGAATTTTGGGAAAAATTAATAGAATATCAAAAGAAGAAGGGCGTAAAAGTAAAAAACCCTTTAGAACTATATGATCTTATATTAGAAAAAGATCTGGAAGGAAATCCTACCAAGAGTTATACTATGCAGTATTATAGTAACTTCTATATAGAATCAGATGAACAGTATTCTAAATCCAGAGAAATTGCTAAAGAACAAGGAGAAGATGCTGGAATAGCATATTGGGAAGCCTGGAAGAAAAAGTACAGAAGAGTTAATCCAGATGCTAAAGAGATATATCAAGATACTGCAAAAAGAGGAAGACTAAATTTATATAAAGCATATAAATCAGCTAATGCAAGAGGAGATAAGGCAGAAGCTAAAAAGATTAAAAGAAGAATAGAAAGAGTATTAGAACAAAGAGGACAAAAATTTTATGTTCCTTCTGATAGAATAGTAAGTAAATTCTTAAATCCTAGATATACAGAATTGATGAAGCTAGGAAAGGAAGATAAAAATAATCCTCTTTATAAGTTTTGGCTGAAAGCCCTAGAAACAAAACATCTTTCAGATCAAAGAGTTCCTGATAGTTATAAGCTAAAGCAAAGAATGGGAGGTATTAGAAATACCTTTTGGGAAAAATTCTCTGCTGTTAAAACTTTTACAGATGTATGGTATAAATGGATTAAACCTACTATTAAAGAAATAGTGAGTGTAACAGAAGAGGATATAGAATTTGGAGATGTAGATGAGAAAATGCTAAAAGCTGATCAGGAAAAGAAAGAATTAGTATCAGTTAATTCTGAAATGGAAGAAAGACAGTTTATACCACTACATTTTAGAGGAGATCCTAAAGAACATCAGACTTATGAGGTTATGACTGAGTTGCTAGCTACATACTATACTGCTACTAACTACCATTATCTTAATCAGTTACTTCCTTATATAGAAATGCTTAAATATCATATGAAGCAAAGGGGTTCAACAAAGACAAAGGGATTTAAAGAATTATTTGCACGTGGACTAACGGGCGATGTCAGAGTTACACAAAAGGGAGAGTATTCTAATGCTTATGATGCCTTTATAGATTATATAGAACAAAGAATTTATGGCGTGGGCAAAATAGATCCTGGATGGGAACTGGGAGGAGTGAATTTTATTAAAGTAGTAAATGCCTGGATGACATATGTAGGTTTAGTTACTCTGGGAGGAAACTATCTAAGTGCAAAAGCTAACTGGAATTTAGCTCAAGTAATGACTTGGATGGAAGGTCTCGGCAGTGAGTTTTATTCAGCTAAAGATGTTGCAAATGCTGAAAAGAAGTATACAATGGACCTTATGGACATTTTTGGAGATGTTGGAGCCATAAGACCTAAATCAAAAACAAATCTATTAGGTGAGATATTTGACCCTTTAAACGACTTTAATTTTAATCAGTACAACTATTCAGATAACACTAGGCTAAAAAGACTTATGAATTTAAGTAGTGCACACTTTCTTAACAATATGGCGGAGCACAATGTGCAAAACCTAACTATGTACGCAGTTTTAAATGGTACGAAAGTTATGAATAGTAAAGGGGAGTATATTACCAGGGGAGGGGGAGTGACCACCAATGTGAGAGAAGCCATGAGTTTAGATGAAGCGTATAGTGCAAAAAATGGAAAACTAACAGTAGCTTCAGATATAGAAAGTATATGGTCTCCTGTATTTGGTAAACTAAAGTATAAAAGTAAAGAAGATAGAATAAAAGCTCAGATAAAGTTAACAAATGCTATGCAGCAGATTAACTATGATCTCCACGGTGCGTACTCTTTAAGAAATATGCCTCCTTTCCAAAGACTATGGATAGGAGCGATGGCTTTAATGCTTAGAAAATTCTTAGCCCCGTCAGTATTAAGAAGATTTGGAGGAGGATTAGCGTATATACATAATAGATGGTCAGTTAAAGAGGAGGAACTTTATGAACCTACAAAGAGATATAGAATAGGAACTCAAACTTACGCAGAAGGTATGTATGTAACAGCAGCTAGAACCATACCTAAACTATTAAAAGCTATTGTAAAAGACCTTACAAAGATGCAGCGGGATCTGCAAAGAACAGAATGGTCTCAGCTCAGCAAGCATGAAAGGGCCAATATTATAAAAACTGTCAGTGAATTAGGATTTGGTGTAGTATTATTTACATTAGGCTCTGTATTAAGAGGAGAAGCAGAGGACGATGAAGATAATGCATATCTATATTATTTAAGTTTTCAAGCAAATAGATTATATACAGAACTATATGCTTATGTGAGTATTACAGAAATGATGAGAATATTACAGTCTCCTATGGCTACTATAACAATGATAGAAAGGGTTAAAATGTTGGTTTCTCAACTGGTTGAAGATGTCTTTTGGAATTTAGGAGAATGGGAAACCTATCAATCAGGTACCAGAAAAGGTAAATCCAAAATATCAAAGAGTATACAAGATGTAATTCCTTTTTGGAAGCACGGTACAAGACATGAACATTTAGCAGATGTGGTTAATTATTATTACAAGTAGTGTATCTAGAGAAGTTAATAGTACAATTAGAAAATGCTCCTTGTATCTGGGCATGGCAAAGAAAAAATGTAGAGATTAATATTAAGATATGTAGGATGCAAATTAAAATTAGAGACAAATGCAAAAACAATTAACAGTATTTAAAGAGTTTTCTAAAAACCCTATAGTAGCTATGTTATTTATAGCTCTAGTTGCAGTTGGATATCTATATTGGGATGTACAAGGTGCTTATGAAACACAAATAAATGAGCAAAGACAGACTATTAAAGAGCTAAAGAAAGAAGCAAACAAGTGCAGAGATAGGTATGAAGACCACTTAAGAAGCTGTGAACCTGGATACGATGCAGTTCAGCGGCGTGGGGGACGTAAAAGATAATGCAATTTTTTTTGCATTGTTGGTGTGCAATCTATTTGCACAGGTCAAATTGCAAAGGCGATTGCAATTTCATTTCGTATGAAAGTGTATCAAAAATTGACACTACTGTTCAAAAATTGAACACTTTATGCAGATCGGTAGGTAAAAAAAAGAGCAAGACCTAAGTCTTACTCTTTTTTAGTTCATATAAATCATCATTAACACCATCATCTTCCCATTCCTCTATCTCTATATCAAAATTGTTATTAACAATATCTTCAATAAATTGTGCTTTAGCTTCATAAGGATCTGAATAGCTTGTTTCATCATACTTTTTGGTTATTGTTATATCCCAATGTTTCATTAATTTATATTTATTTTTAAAGACACCGCATACTCCATAAAAGGCATAATAGCTTTCCATGCTCCTGTGATATCATCACTATAAATAGCAGTATCTAAATCTTCTAATGCATACTCGTATGCAGTATCTAGTTTGCCATCTTTAGTACATTCATTGCATGCTGCTATAACAAGCATTATATCATCCCAATATAAACGGTTTAAAAGTTCTACGTTAATTGGTTGTTTTGATATTCTAGTAGAATAAAATTGCATAAATTCAGAAATAACTTCTGTATCTCTTTTTGTAAAAGTTTTAGTACTCATAATAATATATTTAGTTAATAAAATTAAAGTTAGCTATAACACGTCCATCCTCCTGGGGATCATATAGTTATATTGCATTTTGGCCCAAAAGTGGCCCATAAAGGACCAAAAAGGTCCCTTATTTGTCCAGCCTTATACCTACACATACAGGAAATCTGGGTATACCATCTTCACTATATTCAAAGAATCTGATTTCAGCAGTTTTGCCAATGTAATCAGTTGCATTAACTAATATATTTTTTCTCTCTTCGTGAGAAAACTTCATGCCGCATCCGAATTGTGTTCCTTTATACTCACATATAAATTGTCCATGTTCAGGCCTTTTCTCCATACCCAATACATTTATAATCTTACAAGACAGATCTTGAAAGTCTTTATACTTCAGTAAATTACTACTTCTGCTCTTTGACTTATAGCCAGCTTCACCCCATCTAAGAATTGAGCCTTCATAGCCTAGTCGTAATGATTTTACATGAAACTCCTTAAGATCTTCTTCACTGTGAATAGTTACAGTGGATACTATCTCAATATGTTTTAACCCTCCCTTAAAGCATATATACTTTTTTTCTATATTATCTAAGATTGTTAGTCTTTCATTAAAAGACATATCAGGGTCAGCATAATCATATACATGATATTTTACTTCCTCTGTTTCTCCAGGTCTATACTTTTTAATAAGTCGCATATTCTCTTGAAAACTCTTTCCATGAGCATATAATTCACCATCCAATGGTGCTTTTAGATTCATTTTAGCCAGTTCTTCAAGTATATGATCCATATTTAAGATCTCTTTACCTTTTCTAGATATTAGCTTATCAGAATAGCCTAATGCTCTCATCCCATCTAACTTAGGTTGTACATAACACGGATATTCTACTTTATGAGCTTCTTTATCATAACTCTTTGCCAACATAGGCAATAAAACAGTAGTTCCTTTAGCAGCTTCTATAGAATCAAAGTAACCTGTACTCATTTTAGTTTCTATTTTACTCTCTGCTTCAGATACGGCTTGCTCTTCCGCCGTGGTAGCATTTGATCTACCAACATTCTTTGGTGTGCACTCACTGCGATGTTCTACAACATTCTCAGTACCCACCTGTCCAGATTCTTGGATCAGCCAAGCTCCTTCAGCATATACATGCAGAAATCTAGCTTTACCTTTAGAATCTATTTTATATATAGTTTTACTATAATTCATTTTTTTATTTTTGTTATAAAATCTGTTAAAAGGGCCGCTTCTTCTGTATAGTCTACAGTTCTCACTCCTCTATACCAACCCATATTTCTTTCATGTTGTTGTAAAGCATCTAATAAGTTCTTAGTTAAGTTTACAACTTCTATAAATTGTTCTTCTATAAATTGTTCTTCAGTCATTCGTTTACATTTAATAAATAAAAAAAAAGGACCCTACAACCTTGTAGAGCCCTTTTCAAATGAAAAACACTAATCCATTTCTATAGGTCCTTCTGTCGAACTTATAATATGTTCTATTTCATCTCCTGGATCAGAGATTATAATTTCATGTATATCAACAAGTTTCTTTAAAGATTCTGAAATTGATCTTAATGACCTTACAATTTCTGGTATGTGTGCTTCATGCATTGTTCGTTCATAGCCAGTCATTATTCCAAAAAGTTTATTTTCTTGTTTTCATTACCTGTCATTTTTTGATAAGCAATTTGAATTTTAGAAGTGTTCAAAGCGATATTATAAGCTTTTAAAGCCTGTGTAATAACTTTTAGATCTCCAGTTTTTTCAAAATCCTCATGTAATATTTCAGCAGCACTTAGTAAATTTTCTCGTGCTTCTTCTGCTGTACTTATTTTTGGTTTTTTAATTGCCATTTTTAATAAATTTATGTTAAATAATTAGAGCTGTTTATACTTATGATTATTATCATAAATACTCACTATATACTCTTTGCCTTCGTCGTCTTTTTGAATAGTATCAGTTCCATTCCATCCTTCAGTATCATAGTCAACTACTATGACTATGACACCTTTAGGAATTCTGTCTTCTATTGTTACTGCCCCATCTCTAACAACAACTTTAATTACTAGATTATTACTCATGATTGGTTTTTTATTATTAAGTTCCTTTTGCTCTTACATATGTTTGATCTCCATAAGGTCCAGTCTCTGTAACAAGTTTAGACTCTTTAAATTTACCATCATCATAAAAATGAAATTTTCCTTTTTTAGCATAAGTAGCAAATGAATCAGATGTTTGATTCATACCTAATCCAATAAAATAGCACTTATCAAAATATGTATTGATAGTATCCCATCCGTCTGTAATAATAATAGAAGCTCTTTTTAACTGTTTAGCATTAGTTATACAACATTCAATATTAGTTCCTCCACCAAACCTGGTTTTAAATAGTTGTCCTATAGTAACTTTTTTTAATGAATTAGAAAATAGATATATATCTCTAACTAGTCCCATAAGATGTAACTTAAGTCCTAATATTCTTGCTAAGGTACTCATTTTTATATATTTCCCTCCTATATTAATAGTACTGGTCATAGAACCAGAATCATCTAAATATATATCAAAATTGATAGCATAACGTTTTCTTCTCACACTAACATCAGTTAATAAAGCTGCGTGCGAAAAATCTTCCATATTTATAATATCATCCACTTCAGCTGTATCAGAATCAAAGAAACTTTCTTCTATTACTTCTGGTATGCCATAAGTAGCCTCTATTGCACGATCCGCAACATGCTTAACAAATCTGTTAATTTCATTCCTATTTATAGATAAAGCTTTAGATACTTGAGGATCTACAGCAATTTCACATAAGTCCAGATCATCTCTTAATCCTTTTCCTGCATTTTTACCAAAGTTCTCCTCTGCATTCTTAATATCTTTACGAGCTTTATTTAACCCAAGATTAACGGCATGTTCTAAAGCACTTAGATCTGGGGCTTGTCCTTTTCCAATAGCTTCATTAGCTTTATTTATCATATCTTCTCGCTCTTCATCTCGTAGTGAATCTAAAACTTTGATAATTCTTTCCATAATAGCTTTCATAGCTATATAACTGTATCCTTTATGCTCTTTAGTAACTAATTTTAACAAATGATTATTCATCTTAGTAGTAAGATGATGCCACCAATATTTATCAGGTGTAATTTTAAGTTTATTCTTTTCATTAAAGAAAGTCTTAAATGCATCAGTGACCATCCATTCCTTATCTTCATTTTCAAGAATTCTTTCATAAGTATGTGATCCTACATTTTCTTTAATCTTTTTAGTAATATCTTTTGAAGTATCTTTAGCAATGTCTGTTTGAAACACTCCTGCTTTTTGCGGATCCTTATAAGGAGTAAATATATATTTACCTCCTGTTAGCCAGTCTAGCCCTCTTTTTCCTAGAATTCCAGAATAGCGATCCCAATTAAAATCTAATTGTCCCATTTTTGTGTATTTATTTGTTTATAAAATAAAGGATAAGAGGGAATGGTCCCCCTTATCTCTTTTTTAACCTTCACTCTTCTATTGTTGCATCGACAAGTGCTTCTTCTAATTGCTGACATGCATCAGGAAATAATCCATCTGTATTATTACAGAATTTTTCCTTAACAAATGCAATTAGTTCATCAGTACTGTCATCTAGATTTATAACAGTATCAACTAATATAGCAGCTAGCTCTTGAGATTTATTCTTATAAGACCTCATTCCTCCCATTTCTTTCAAATCAGTTATGATTTGTCCAACGTAGGTTTGAGTATAAGATTCATTCCCTCCTTCTATGACTCCTTCAAGTTCATTAATAGAAGTTCTTAAATTATTCTCTCTTTTACTTTCTAGTTTGGTAGCTAGTTCAGTAAGTTTACTTGGAGCAATAAGTTCACAAGCTTTCATTAGAGCTTCATTATCATCTACATCATAGATAAGTTTAATAGCTTTAGCTATTATAGGAGCAAATGTGGCAGTCCTATCAGATACGGCATCATAAATGGAGTCCAGGAACTTAAAAGCTTTCCCTTTTTCTATTACTTCAGCACATATTTCATCAAGTGTAGGAACTTTGATATCTAAATGTTTGGGTCCTTTTTGTGCCCAAATATTCTTAATACCATCTACACCTACTCTGTCTACTTTTACAGTTAATACAAATCTATCCCAAAAAGGATTTTCAAGTTCATCATCGGGTATTGTATTACAACTTCCTGCTAATACATCCCATTGACATTTCTTTACTTCAGATCCATAGAAAATAGCTCTCTCCCTCATAATTGATAACAAAGTATTTCTGACTCCTGAAGTTCCTTTATCAACTTCATTTATCAATACATACTTAGCATTAACTATAGGAGCATCTACTTCATACTTTTTATCCTCAAGTAAGCTCTTCATATTAACTCTTCCTTTAATTTCGGAAGTCTTAGTTCCTTCATCTAATTCAATAACAAAGGTGTTCTTACGAACAAGATCTCTGCTATAACCAAATTTAGCAGCGGCATAGTCTAATAATGATTGGGTTTTGCCAGTCCCTGGTTCTCCTAATAAGAGAACTGGAAGCTTAGTAGCTTCCCCTAATGCTAAGATTTTAAATATATCGTCTTTGCCTATTAGTTTTGTAATTACGTTTCTAATTTCCATTTTTATGGTTTTGTAAAAATTAATAATTCAGACTTGAGGTTTCCCTCAAGCCCGTTCGTTTTCTTCTTGATTACTTTCTTCTTTATAATAAGTTTCTGCATCAAATCGGTATATTTCTTTCTCTGGTTTCCAGATAGAATATAACTCTTTGTCTGCAGTAAGCTCCATTTCAAGTCGTTTTTCCCAGTACTTCTTTAAAGTATCGGCTTTATGCACAACCATATGTGCATTAGTTCCTTTTTTAAATAAAGCTTTATATTCGGGAGTAAACTTGGAATATTCTCCTACAAGAAAATTAAAGTAATCATTCAAGTATTTCGGTGGTACACTAATTACATGCATTACATACCCTCGTTTAACATCATAAGTTGCTAAATGAAGAGGATGCTGTTCAAGAACACTTTCAAATTTCATATATTCGGCAGTGAATCTTGGATTAAATAATACATATAAGGCTTCTTTATATTGCCTTGTGTGACCGTGATCTCCGAGATACGCATTAATAAATCCCAGCTTAGAACGGTTAGGGAAAATATTTATAATCATCGGCATTAAAAATGTCGTTGTATAAGTATTGATCCTTTTTTCTATTTTACTAGAGTTCATAAGCTTATTAATTTATTTAAGTTTGTTCAAATAGCTTTTCTACATTTCTTCCAGAATTGCCTTCAAAGACTCTAGTAATAATATTACCATCCCTTTGATACTCTTCATAATGTTCAGCTCTATAATCCCAATTATCAGTATATTGATGATGATCGAGATCGTTCAATAAACAGTTAAATCCTTTTATACGTCTATTACCATTCTGATATTTTCCTCCATATATGCCACAATGTATATCTTGTCCAGATACTTTGTAAACCATAGGAAGATTATAACAATCAGTTTCAGCTACTATAAATATAAAATTCAATAATTGATATTCACCATACCCATTAAGGATGGCCCAATATCTTATGGCTGTCATATAAAATGCAGCCTGTCTAAAATATCCAAAGCGTTTAAAGCTCGATTCAAAATCATAAACAGATTTACCAGTAGATTTAATATCTATAGGTTGAATAGTTTTGTCCAGATGGTCAATGATAACTTTATCCAATATACTTTTACAGTTATATCGTCTTATAGTATTACCATCTCGTTTATCTATAACTTCATATTCCCAATCTATCTTTAATTGATTATGAACTTCTACCACTTCAGAAGATTCTTTAAAATACTTTTCAGTATAAGTACCATATTTTAGCATATCAGCCATTTGTCTAGCCTCAGCATGTTCTGCAATACTAACTACCTGTTTATCTTTATTAGTTTTCAGGAAGGTAATAAAAGCTTCATACAAAGGATCTTGTAGCCTCTTTTTTACAGTATCTTTTTTAAGTTTAAATCCAGCTGTATCATATGCAACTTCAAAAGCTTCATCTTCATCGCCTGGATAACTCGCAAATACCTTACAAAATACTTCCATCATTCCTCCAGGAACTTCTACATTTGCTACTGCAAATCTTTCAAGTTCTTTATCAGGTTCTGTTAACATACAATCTAAAAGGCTTCCCTTTCTAAAGTATGTAGTATCTTCAGATACTGGTTCAAGTATATGCTTTTTGTATAGTAAAGGACTATACGCCAGTTTATTTAATCCAGAAAAACTGACAGTATGGTCTTTCAGTGTTCTGGGTGTTGTGGTTTCTTTAATTTCCATTATTATATTATTTGAATATTAAATACAAGTTTTCTTTCTTCAGATTCGATATAAGTTATTTGACCTGACGATCTAACAACTGCAACACTATCTTCTTCAATTTTACCTTCTTCTACCATAGTATCTAAGAACCATTTCATCCAGGGCCATTGATTATCAACATCCCATCGTTCATTCTCTGATATCCTATACATGTCTAGCCAAACACGCAAGTGACATCCTTTTGGAACTTTGATTTCTGGTAATTCTTTTATATACTCTCTTAGATAGTCATGTACCCACCTAGCTACTTTAGACCGTGCTGTATAATGTAAAGATCCATCATAGATTCTTTGACCATTAATAGTCCAAAATTTGGGGGTCCCTGCAGCCAGGGGATTTGCAATTATTCTATTGTTTTTATCATCTACTAAAAATCCATTCTTTTCCCATCTATACTTTCCTGTTTGTAATCCTATTTGATATTTTTTAGCTAAAGTATCTACTTTAGTTTCTCCTTTCTTATAGAATTTAGCTCTTCTCCTATTACTTATAGGAACTTTGCTTTCATAATTTGGAATGACTACTTTCCAAATCTTTCCGTTATTCCAATTGCTCATTTTCTAAGAATTTAAGACCACTCTCAAATCCTTCCGCACAGATTAGATCACTAATATCTTTATGTTCACCAGGAATAAAAATAGGTTCTACCCATTTCATTCCTTTACATACTATACCATTATTGCCTAAAAAGGCTTGTAATTCTGTTGCTCCTTTCTTACCTGCTTCATCATTGTCAAATAATATCTTGACAGTGTCAAAGCGTGGAACCAAAGTAGCTAGAATCTCATACTGAGTTCTAGTATTCTCTGATTGAGGTGCAACAGCTGGTATACCTAATGCATATAAACACATTACATCTTTTAAAGATTTAGTGATAATTAATGTTTTATCTCCCAATTGTTTAACAGTAGTAGATAATTGTTCATATCCTTGAACATCATCTGCAGTTACATTTCCCATCCATTTAATCCTTTTGGATTTAGGACGGTAAACTTTAACTCTTTCTTCGTTAAACTTATAACAATACATTGGTTCAGCCCTACTATAAAATAGTGTGGGTTTCTTATTGAGATAAACATATTTAGCAGAATACACATTAAATAATTTCAACATTTCGGTATTAATCCCATATTGTTTCCAGTATCTAATATCTATATCTGTAAAGACCTGCGGTTTGAATTGAATAAGATTACTCTTCTTTTCTATATTAAGTTTAAAGTTATTATATCTTATTGGTGAATCGTTCACATTGCCTACATAACCAGCTAAACCTAAACATAGGTCCTGGTTAACTCTTGCCATAGCCTCTATAAAACTTAAGTTATATAGCGTCATAACAAGATCAAAGCATGTGCCTTGTGCACCATTAAAATCTTTAAACCGTAATTGTTTACCTTCATTATAGTAAACAGCAAAAGAAGGTCTCTCATCATCTCTTAAAGGACTTTTAAATGCTCTATTGATTGTAAAATCAAATCCTACATAGTGTCTCATGATCTCTTCTTCAGATATTCTATCAAGAATTGCATCTTTACTAAGAGCAGTTCCATCAGAAACTCCGTTTAAATCATACATGTAGATTTGTTTATGTTAAAAAATAAAAGAAAAGGCTGTTATCGTTTTATTTCCCTGCTTATTTTTCCAGGCTTACGGGAATAATATAAGAGTTTACAGCCTCTTCTTTCTATTCATTTAAAATGGTAATTGGGTATCATCTGTACTTTCAACCTCTCCATTTGTAGCTACAGCAGCTTTTTCCATTTTATCATAAGTAGGATTTATTTTTAATCCACTTACTGGAACTGTCATATCTTCAACGAAAGGACAAAAGTTTGGTACTGATGCATAATCCCTATAATTATATACCACTTTTAGCCTTACCTTTTTACTTAAATCAGCAGCATTTACCTTTTCAGAAATTATGTCACATAATCCCCCAAAAGAATCCGCTTTTACAGTAAAAGATTCAGCAGGTATGAATTTAGTACATATATGCTTAATTCTAATTAACATAGAATTAACCTTTCTGCTTACAGCCTGATCTGTAGACTCACCTGGCTTAGGCGTGACATAATCAGGATTAACACTAAATTCATTGTGTTTTAATTCAGATCCATCTTCACTCTTAAATAAGAATTGAAGGTAAGGATTAGAATTTTTGTCCTGCTCCTTTGTAACACTTACCAATGTTACATTGTCATTAATACCAACAGGTATTGTGGGAGTGGACGAGGTTTCCCTCACTTCTAAATTTGAATTTATTTCAAACATGTTTAAAAATTTTAAATTAAAAAATTAGAAAATATCCATTGAATCACCTGTAGGTTCCTTTTCAGGTCCCTCCACATGTTCAACCTCATTGTTAACAATATTTTTCTGAACTTTGCCTTGTTCAATATCATAATACGTTTTTTGGAGTTCTTCCGCTCCTGGCACATCATCAAACTCTCCTCCTTTATGGTCTAAACCTTCTTCGATTCTTGTTTTATGATCATTTTCTTCTTGTATCGTAGCTTCCTGTTCAGAATAGGTTTCATCTTCTGTTATAGGTTCAGCTGTTGATGTAATTTTTACTTCAGTAACTAATCCATCTACATCTCCTCCTTGTTCGACCCATTCTTTAGATCCAAAAGAATCTTTACCTTGACTTACTTCAAAAAATCTATAATCAAGAAAATCATTTATAATAGTTTCTGTAGAAGAAATATATAATTTTTCTCCTTCTTCTGCTACATTAAAATGACTTTTAAGATCTCTCCAGTGAGGAAGATTAACTACATATCCCTGTTTATTAACAGCTACGCCATCTTTATCGAGAGATTTATATATATAAAGTTTCTCATGTTCCGTATCAGGATATGCAAATCCAATCTTATTAGAAGTTGCATTGATTCCTAATATAGAAATCAGTGCAGGAGATAGTTTAAGCTTTCCGTTCTCTAGAACTTCTATGCAATAGTCATCTCCAAACTTGTTTTGTCTTTCGACCCTTTTTCCTATTAATCTCATAATTATTATTTATAATAGTTATTAATTGTTTCTATAACCGAACCCATATCGTTTGGTATATAGGTTTCTGAAAACATTCCCATTGGAGATTTACAAGTATTTCCACCATCTGTTTGATTAGTCTGAAATCTATATTGAACTTCTTTATCTCCATTCATATTTATATCAGTAAATAAAACAACAGTAAATAGACCTTCCATAGTGATTACATTATCTACAAGCTTTCCAATTGTTTTAAATTTCAATTTTCTAGTGCCTTTAAAATCTGTAGTCTCTTCAGCATGTCCTACCATGATAAAAGTAATATCATCACGCAAGCTTTTACCTGCATGTGCTACTTCCCAAGCATGTTTTCCTATATCGGTAAATTTATCAAATCCTCTTTCATTTGCTCGTCGCATATATTCATTTGCCATTAAATATTGAAAATCATCTACAATAACAACCTTAATATGAGGCATATTATCATTAATATGTTTCATGGTTCTTACTAAAGCATCAGCGTTATCACTAGAAAAATAATTTCCTTGTGCATTCTCTTTGCTTATAGTTGTGTAATTTGTTTTCCAACCTTTAAATGGTAATGGTTTTTTTGCTACGTTTAATATGAAAGTTTCTTTAGGATCTAATGTTCTGAAGGAAGTGGTTTTACCTGTACCGCTTTCTCCTATAATTAAAATTTCTTGAGCCATATATATTTATTTTAGCTATTAAATTCGATTCTTCCTGAATCAAAAAATTCATCTACCTTATTAAACTTTAAATTATCAAGCATGGACATCACTACTCCAGGTGCTCCTTCCCTATTCTTTATTAAATGCCAATATATCATGGCTTGTTGTGAATTTTTAGGGTTGACAACTGGTAAGTTATGTGGGCCATAAGCCTGTAAATTTAGCATATAAGGTTTATGCGTTATTAAAACATAATCAGAACCGTGAAATACTGCATCTGATCCGAAAATGTCTTTCTTCATAGGATACTGTAGTGTTGGATTAGATAATCTATCCGAACTTTCAATGTCACGATTTAGCTGGCTTAGTATTACAAAGATACACTTTATTTCCTTCTTTAAGACCATAAAAGCCCTATATAATCTAGACAACATTTCTCTTTCTGATTCTCTTTGTTTTCCTTTAGTTAACAAAGTATGATCTAGAAAAACAACAACACCAAAGTCATCGCCTTTTAGAGCTTTTTGTTCAAAGTAAAACTTTTTAATGGTATAATATATTTGTTCAATATTTCCAGGAACATCTATATAATATATACCATATTTACTGATTATTTCTTCTTTTATCTTCTTCAAAGAATCAAAATCAGGGTTTTCAAGCATTTTATGACTTGAATATAATTCAGAAACAGGTTTTTCTACTTTAGATGATAATTTTCTACCAACCTGTTTCATAGCGAGCATTTCAAAATTAAAAGACAGCACGGCAAAATTCTCACTAGGATTCATATCAAACAAACTTGTTTCCATTTCGTTTGCTATTGATGATTTTCCTGATCCAGACATACCAGCAATAGTCATAACTGTATTCCAGTCAATACCACCTGCAGCACATCTATTGAATTTATCCCACCTTGTATGGAGGGATCTAATTTTACCTTGTCTTCTAAGATCTATATACTCTATAATTTCATCAGCCGCTTTGCTGATATGCTTGTAATCCAATAATAGTGGATTACCCTTAGATAAGTTTTCCTCCATAATCTATGTCTTTATTATTGTTAGTAGATTGTTTATTAGCTACCCATTCAATAACATCCTTCCATATATCTTGTTTCAGCCAGTTTCTTAAAGTTTTAAGATAAGCTGCACTTCCTGTCCTTTTCTTTTCTTGTATGTATACTTCTAATATTTTTTGCAGACGTTGTGGACTTATTTTATTTCGTTGTATAATATTTAGATATAGTTGTTTAATTTCTTTCTTTCCTTCTCTTAGATTATCTTCTCTTCCATTTATTCTTCTTACTTTAACAGGATAGGCGGCAAAGAACTTTTTAAATTCCTCACCATAAATATTTTCTGCCAGATCGAGAAGATTCTCGTCTGCCAAAAGTGGATTGTCTGCTTTTTGATCAGTATAACTATCAACTAAATTTTTAATAAACATTATTCCTTTATTAGTAGGTTTAAGTTCATCAATGCGAAAGTCTTCAGGTTTAATATGTAAATAGCCCTTATCTCGTAAAGATAAGAGAATACCTCCTTTCTTACTTACAAGTTTGTTGCTTTTACAATATTCTACTAAGACATCTACTTTATTATAGACATAGCAATATAGAATACAATATTCCTCAAAGGATAAATCATTTTCTATTAGGATTGAAACCATTGGTTTTCCTATTGCTATCATACTATTTAATTAAAATCGTTAGCATCTACAAGAACTGCATTACCGCATATAAAGTCACATCCCTTATATTCCATAAGTTTAGTAGCTGGTATATTAAGTGGTAGATTCTGTAGCTTACCTTCTTCGTTAACAATCATTATTAATCCAACTTCAGTACAGGGCACAACTTCTATGTATCCTTTTACCAAGGCTTGGAGTTCCTCTAATTGACGCTCCGCATCAACTTTTACTATTTTTTCTTCTCCATCAGGAGAAACTAATTTAACGTCTATAAGACGAACACTTTTCTTAGCCATTTTATTTTAGTTTAATTTCATCAATACTATCTACCCATTGGGTATTATAATCACTTTGAGTTCTCTTCCTAACCCACTTAACTTCTTGACTTCCTTTTACATACAAATTCACATAAATTGCGGTCTTACCTTCTTGCATTCTAACAGTTCTTCCACGGCGTTGAATATTATCCAAAGCTTTAGAACTTCCTGCAGCACAAATACCTAAAGAGCAGTCTGGAACATTAAATCCTACATTTAAAGCTTTTACAGAGCTTATAATACGCTTATATCCAGAAGAAAATGCAGTAAGAACTGTCTTTCTATCTGAAGCTTTAAGCTTAGAATGAAATGTTACACACTCATCTCCTATCGCTTCTTGGACTCCTTCAGCAAAATCTATAGATTCACTAAAAACGAGACCTTTACGATCAGGAAATTTTTCTATTATTTGTTTAATAGTTTTTATTTTATTTTGAGCATTATAGCATAGTTGCTTTCTTTTCTGCATCATTACATAAAATATATTTGCCCATTTCTTTTGTTCAGAATTTCCCTTGTTCCTATAAATAGTAGCATTTCTAAATGCTTCAAAGATTCCTCCTAACTTAGAAACAGCAGCATTATACATAGTATCTATCTTATTATAAGCTTTTGCTTCTTCTGCTGTAAAACTAATACCCAGATTAAACACTTTATAAGGAGAAATAAGTCCCAAATTAAGTGCATCTTTAGTATTAGTAGTATATATAATAGGAGCTATCTTACCTAATAATATTTTATACTCTTCATTCTCAGGTACAGTTGCTGTTAAGCCATAAATTCTATTCCAGGTGTTATTCTGATAAAATTTACGATACTCAGGCGATAAGGTAGTATGAATTTCATCTATTACTACTACATTCCAATGTCTATTAGACATCTTATATGCAGTTTGGATACATTCAAATTCTACCTGGCCCAAAAGATGCATTAAGTTCCATGCATAAAACTCATTGATCCATTCATTATCTCTGAGATTTTCTGTTGGAACTATAACTAATGCTCTTCTGTCGGGGTGGTCTTCAAGGGTTTCTGCAATAGCTAAAAGACCCATCCGAGTCTTTCCTAAGCCAGTAACAGCTATCGAAGTTCCCTTGCACCCCGATTTTTTCCACAATTCTAAATGAGCTTGCTGTTCCTCGTCTTTATTGAGGTTCGCTTTTTTCATCTTCATTGTTATTGTTTTTAATTTTTAAAACACTTTTAATAAATTCTAGTTCATACTCCTGTCCTTGCAGTTCTATGATTCTAGTTTCTCTATCAACCTCTCTTTCTAAATACGCTACTTCAAAGTCATCGAGAGCTGAAATCCATTTCATATATGACATATCTATTTATTTTTATTATCTAATCTTTCTACTGTTTCTAATATCTTATTAAGGCTATATTCCATATGACCTAATCTTCTTAAAACATTATCTCCATACGTCTCCAACTTAAATAATGCAAATAAATATATAGATATCAATATGATACTGAACATTACTATTAATACTTCTATCATAATTATCTATTTTTCCCAGCATGTTGTAATATTTGTATCAGCTTTAAGTAATCCACTGGGTAGAATTTCTTTAGCGGCATCTTCCATGAGCCCTGTCATTTTATTTGCCCATTCATTTGCACATTCTTTTATACATACAGTATCTATTTGATCATGTACAGTCATAACTAGCTTAACCTTATCTTGCCAATTTCTTTGAATCTCTTCTCTGATAAGTATAAGAGCTTTCTTAGTCATATCTGCTCCAGTTCCCTGGATCGGAGTATTTTTAGAAGCACGCTCTATACGTCCGAGCGTTTTCATAGAAGTCTTTTGATACTTAAGTCGTGGAGACCAGTCATCAAACCATCTTATCCTACTAAAAGGAGAATATGTTTTAATATGACCAAAATGCTTACCATAATTGCCCAATGCTTTAAGGAATTTATTAATAGCAGGAAAAGCCTTGAAATATTTATCAATTAACTGTTCTGCGGCTTGAAAGGTTATCTGTAATGTTTCAGATAACTTCATTGCACTCATTCCATAAGCTAAACCAAAATTGATAGTTTTCACATTGGTACGTAAGCTTTTATGGGCTTTACAATTACATTTTTGCTTGTTGTGCAAATAGAATGCACAGTTGTCTTCAGCGACATTCTTCCATTCATCTCCATATACAAGTTCTGCACATATACTATGCAGATCTTCTCCTGCATTCAATGCTTTTAGCCAAACAGGATCCTTTGCTCCTTCAGCAATGATACATAATTCTTGAGAACTATAATCAGAGCTAACAAATACCCAACCTTCTCCAGGAGTAATAAAACAATTTCTATATTTATTATCACTTGGAATCTGTTGCATATTAGGACTATTACTAGATACTCTTCCTGTATTTAATATTTGATTAAAAGAAGTATGTACTTTACCATCTGATTTAACAAACTTAAAGAACTCACGCCCATAAGATGTAAATAGCTTCATCTTCTCCTTAAATTCTATATAGTCTTTTATAATAGGATTAGAGTAAGCATGCTTATATAGATTCTTTCCATTGACATCTTCTAAATCAGCTATTAAAGTTTTAAAAACCTTAAGAACTTGTGTCGGACTGGTCCATTTAACATCTACACGCCGTAACTCTTCCACGGGCATAAATAAATCAGTTTGAATAGATTTAGATCTAAATGGTTCAAAAAGTATATCATTTTCTATATATGCGTCTAGCTTATCAAGAATTCTAAAAGCTTCTTCTCCTGATATATCTGCTATTTCATCCCATTTCTGAAGATCTATATCTATGCCATTAAATTCTATATCAGCAAATGACAGTGCGACATCATTTTCCAATTTGAGAGTATTTTCTAAACTATGATTATTTATTTGTATCATCTGATCATCTCTTATTAAAGGAAGATATGCTACATCTTGAGCTCCATATACTACTTGATATTTTGTAAATGGTTCTCCAGTCATGCCAACAAACTTATTTCTTACCTCTTTATCCAATGCTACACCACAATAGTATTCAGTTAGGCTTGTGAGGCTATAGCTTTTATTTTGCCTCCCGCAATGAATAACTTTTTCAGCAATCATTGTATCATATATATTTTCACATGTTATATCAGCCCATTGCTTAATAAATTTATAATCGAATTTAACATTATGGAAGATTTTAAGAACTGTTCTAGATTCTAGAATATCTCTTAAAGCTTCTATAGAATATATACGTGTATCAATTACATATTGATTATGTTGATTTCCTATTTGAAACATTATAAGTTTCTTGGACAGGAAATCAAGTCCTTCAGTTTCAGTATCTACACCTAAAACTGCCTGTTGGGAACAATATTTTACAATATCTTCCATAGTACAAACCTCAAAGCCATCAGGTGTTAGCCCTGGAGGTCCTAAATAATAAATCATAAAATTTTATTTAAATAATCTTCCAAATAATCCTCCCATTTGGTTTCCTTTCTCTTCATCGAAAGAGAGAGAAGGTTTTAATTTTCCTTCTTCTTCCAGTGTAAAAGACATCATAGTATCTTTTCCTTTTTTAGCTTGAAACATAAAAACTACTCTATCTTCTCCTAGAGTATCTGTTAATAATTTATGTTCTTGATCATCAAAATGAGGTTCAGATACTCCATCTTCATTATATTTTTTAAACTTTTCAAGTATTTGTCTTCCTATTGCAGTTTGCTTTAATTTTTCTCTTCCATCTCCTATATCTATTTGTGTTACAGTACATTGCATAATAAAACAGAAATATTTTGATCCTGTTTTTGCTAAAAGGTCTGTAAGTATTTGAGGAAGATATTCTTTATATGCTTTGGTAGCAAACATTTGTGGAGGAAGCACTAAAAGTTTGTTTTGACCCTTCTCTCCTTGAAAACATATAATAGGAGGAAGGTCATGATGTTCAAGATACTTGCTTGTTACTTTATGCAGTACCTTTAATTTAAATTCTTCATATCCTTCTTGCATTTTTTTACATTTAATTTTTAAAAAAACAGAGCAAAGGAGGGACCTAGCCCCCCTCTGTTTCATAGTAAAACCAATCATAAACTATGAGTCTCTGTATTAAAGGGAACACTGCAATTAATTTCAATAAATTGAAACAGTCAAAAGAACAGCATTCCCTATTTTGTAAGGCAGAAAGTGAGCACCGCAATTGGTTTGCTCTCTATTAAGTTGGTTCTACCACGTCTGGACTTACGCTCTTCAACACCTTTTATATCAGAAGGAGAACTTCTCGGCCATGCATGCTCTTGTGAAATTACAAGCCTTAAGGGCTTACAGCGACCTTTTCTTCTCCTTCTTTGCATCTTTTATACATTTACTACTTCACATGAACCTCCTGAACAAGCTATTTCTTGACTTAATGATGTATTATCATCAGTCTCTTTAATAGCAGTTAGATCTACTTTTTGTAGTTCTTCATAACGTCTATCAAATTCTTCTTTGCTTATAGCTTCAAAAGGTGCTTGCTCATACGTTCCACCGTCCCACGGTAAAACAGATAAGCCGTTAAAGCAGTCTTTATTTTTCCACATCCAATCAAAAACTTCATCCCATTCATCATCTTTTACTGATATAGTAGCAGATACATTATTTCTGTTAGAACCTTCCTTGTGTCCAGTTTTGACCCAGTCATTATTAAATGTGCTGACTCGCTCTAATAGATCTAATGATGTTTCGTCTTCTCTACATATACCTGTTTCAGGTGCAGCTTGAGGTATCTCAATAACTGCAGTGTTTGGTATAGCTTTATAGTCTTGAACTAATTCAGGATGATGTTTAACCAAATATTTATATAAAGGTTCATCTTTAGTGCACTGCATTCTACGTATATAATACTTTGAATGCCATGCATGAATGCCTGAAGAGGTTCCAACTACACAGCTCGTCGTTCCTGATGGTTTAATTGTGGTTACTCTTGCAGCAGGTGCTATACCAATTTTTATAGCAACCACTTCATTTATTACTTTTGCTGCCGCCGCAGCTACTTCTAAATCATATTGACATATAACACCATTACATATACCAGTCATTCCTACACCTATAAGTGCTTCTTTTTCTGTTGTAGTTTGCCATATACGTCTTAAGTAATGAAAGTCTGTAAATCCTGCCTGCAGTGTTCCAAAGAATGCCGCAGCTGTTGCTCTCATATTAAGGTCCATTTGATTCTTAATATTTCCAACATTTATTTCAGTAAGATTACAAAATTGGAACGGACGGAGTGCGATCTCACAACAAGGATTGGTTCCCCATTCTCGGTCATGAGAGAAATATAAGCCAGGTTCTCCTGATCCATTCCGAAGCACTCTCCTCCATATATCTCTAAAGAAGTCTTTAGTTACTCTATGTCTTAATATAACTGCTGAGTTATTTGCTCTTCCACGCTGAGGATTTGTTTCCCACCAAGCTTCTGCTTTAGCTGATAACATTAGTTCGTCATCAGCACTAAAAAGAGAGATGAGAGCAGCCCTTCGGATACCTCCAGCCAGAACAGCATCAGCAATGTAACATACAATATCATGAACTTCAATCGGTGTAAGTTTTTCTCCGTCATTTTTGCTATCTAATATTAGTTCTAAATTGAATAAACATTTCTTTAAAGGATCAGGGCCTGGAGCTTTCCCGCCCGCAGTTACTAGCCTTGAACCTTTTGTTCTTATATCAGAGAAATCAAACATTGGTTTAGTTCTGCGTTCTCCAAAATATGCAGCCATTAAATGTCTTATAGCATCAGCCCATCCTTCAATGGAATCACTAATAAGATATTTTTGTTTATCTAATGGTTTACGTATTTCAGGTAACTTATCAACATGGTGATATTGAACAGAGTAACCAACTCCTGTCCCTCCTAATAGAAGGAACATAATCTCTGAAAATGCTCTCCAGTCATCGACTGGTAAATATGCACAATTATAAATCCGTGACTCAGATTTTCTTATTGCAGGTCCAGCGAATTGAGCAGCTCGCATGGACATTAGTACTTGTTTCTTTCTTATAAAGGGCATGAAATCTTTTATATCTTCAGTCAAGCTAGGATATTTATCTATCATCATATCTTCATACCTATTACATATCTCATCCCATGTTTCTCTTCTTCCTAATTCTGGGATAAACTTTGCATATTTATTAAATACTACAATGTCACTTAATATTTGGTTATTCTTTTTCATGTCCCTTTGATTTTGTTAAAAAATATTTCCCTGTTGAAAAGGAGTCTTCCTCTTCATTTCTTTATTGACTTGTTTAGCCTTTCCTTGCCTTTTATTATATTGCTGTCCTCTTAATTCAGGGTATTTCTCTTGAACTTTTCTTCTGCATCTTGTAGCAGATTCCCAAGGAGTTAATTGTCTTTTAGCTATTGCTATTAACAATTCAGTGGCATTTTCTATAAGCCCTTTTGAGGCTTCTATTTCATCATGCCATATTCTTGCCATCAGCATATTATCACTATCTCTTAACATAGGATAGTTTACTAGGTAGGATTTTATTCTTCTATTCAAATCAGTGGTGATAAAATTATTCATGTTATTTCTTTTTTAAGTCTTTCTCTTGAGCGTCTTTATATGTCATATATGCTGCTAATATGAGCAGTCCAAACATAAATATAATTGAGACACTTGCCAGAGCAATGTGATCTATGTTTTCCATTTAAAAATGTTTAAAATTAAATATTTGCAAAAAGTTAGTAGGGCAATAGCAGGTAAAAATATTATCCACAAAAGAATAGATACACTATAATATAGTACATACAATATGGATCTTATGTTGGATAGTATATTTTTCATTTACAGCGAGCCCTTGGTGAGGTGGGGGAAGATAGATAAAAAGGATTTACATATCCTTTAATTTTTTATCACACACTAACTCAAAGTTAGTAGAAATAGTTACGGTTTCCAAACCAAAATATAGCTATTTTCCACAAAGTTATGCACTGTCTATTTAAGCGTACAGGAGGGTCAAGCGATGATAATTTAGATAACCTAGAGGGACTTCGAAGAGTATGCGTAGTATAAATAAATCTATGATCCTTGCCCTTCCCTGATTGCTTCCTTAGTTACTTCTTTATCCAGGTTAACTTTGCTTCCTTCTCCTGGCGTAATTTGTGTATGGACGTTTGTTTTATCTTCCTCCAATTACAATCCTAGAATTTAATCTGAATAGCATTACGTAGGACCTTGTTCTACATTCATGACTTATATGCAGACATTGTTCCTACGTCTTATACTATTCAATATTTATACAATAAAGATAAGAACATTCAGCACATCCTCTAGAAGATGTAACTGAATATAACTTACCTATAAAAAGACAGCCCACGGAGCTTATACCTAATGCATCAGGTATTACTTCAATGTGCAGAGTGTCGGCCGATGACGCAACTGCATTCCTAATCCCCTTTTGTTTGGCTTTAATGGTACTTGACTATGGCAAATACCAAAACCTTTCTATTATTATTAACAAAAGAGCTGTCTATATTTCGTTACCAGTTCTCTATTACCGAGTGTAGTGCCTGGTTATGACCACATTTACCTACTTTGTATCTAAAGACCAGAGCAGTGTGCCCTCCTATGTGACTTTTTGACGTAGTCCTTAGTTTATTTATTCTTTCTCCATCCCCTCAGTGTCCTGTATCTTCACAGAACTCAAAGTTATTTTAAAAAGGAGTCACGGGTCGTCAATACCTATATCTCAACAGGCCACACCAATCTAGGATCGGATTTGAATAGTTGAGCTTTAGCCTCTATAGGTTTGAACTGTCTGACTCCCTTCTAATTTTTTATACTTAAGATGATCAGCTATTTTATCTCTTCCAAAATATACTGAATCACCGTACTTAAGATTATGCTTTAATTTATGAATAGCTTCATTATCTATTCTACCTCGTATAAGACTATTATTAATTCCTACTTCTTCTACTTCTATCCACATCCACTCTTTATTCTCTTCTCCATCTTCCATGTAACAAGTAAAAGCTATTTTAACATAGTCTTTCTCTTTAACAAGAGTTTCAGAATTCTCTTTTTGCCATTCTTTGAGGCGATCTTCTCCACAATCTTTGCACATCCAATCTATATTATTTTCTTCCGTCATTTTATCGTCTTTTAAATATACTTAGAAATGAATCTAAAGATCCAAAAGCTTTTTCTATTTTTTCAGCTTCCTTTTCTATTGTGTGTTTCCATTGATCAAACTCTTGGCCATCACCAGGATGCTTTGATTCAAAGTATTCACTTAAAGTATTTCCTACAGCAGTCAAAGATAAATTAAATTTAGCTGCTATATTCTTCATAGTCTCTCCAGAGCCATTAAACTCTGCTACTATTTTAGCTTTTATTTCTGGTGTTAATGGTTTACCTTTCATTATATAGTTTATTTTTTAAGTTTATAATCTTTATACCATTGTTTTCTGCAAGCAGAACATTTAAAACTACGAGCAACTCTCGTATTAGGACTAAATCTATCAGGAAGTCTATCGTAATCAGATCTAAAATCAGTACGAGGTTTAACTTCTCCGCAAAAACTGCATTCCCTATCTGGCTCTTGTTTTTGTTTCTTCTTCCTAATTGCTTTTATTTCTCTATGTAAATCAAGAGCTCTCATCTTCTCTTCTACCATCTCTTCAGAAAGTTCTGATTTATCTACAATTATACCATGAGCTCTTCTAATATCTTGAACTAAAAGAGTTCTAGCAAAAGATTCTGGTTTTCTAAATTTAAATGTTTGCTTATGCGTCAAATGTTCATCTCGTGCTTTTAAACATGCTTTACACATTTTTCTCTTCCCTGCAAACAATTTACCAAATTTACCAAACTCATAATAAGGCTTTTTAACTCTACATAAGGTACATAATTTTGGAGACTGATCATTAACTTTTTTGATATGTTTAGCTCTTTCCCGTTTATTCATTTCATCTACCCAATACCTTAATCCAAGCCTACGCACTAATTTATCTACATGTTTATACGCACATCCTAATATTTCAGCTGTTTCATGTCTATAAGTAAATCTGTATCCAAAAGAGTTAGGCCAGTTTCCATTTTTAATACTTCTATATTTAGATGCCTTTGTAATAGCGGCCTTAACCCGTTTAAATGTGTATTTACTTCTTTCTTTTCTTTTTTTCTTTACCATAGAGCTATCGTTTTCTTCTTACGAGCCCTGCCTTTTGTCTTCTTCTACTATCTAATCTCCATTTAGCTTTACGTATTTGATACACTAACTCTTTTCCAGGAAACCTATGAATTTTAGCATGTTTAGCTCTTACTTCAGCTATTATTTCCTGTTTGGTAAAATGTAAAGAGTTTAAAGCTCTTGCTATAGCCTTATTATACTTACTAGTAGTCTTGGCACCAAATACATTACTACCATTATCTGTAGTAGGTGGTCCATGCTGTAAAACTACAGTACCTTCTTCCTTGGCTTTAGTAGTTTTCTTCTTACTCTTCTTATAAGGTCCCCTTTTAGATAAAGCTTTCTTAAGATCTTTTAAAGGACCTTCCCCTAAAGTTTCTTTTGGTTTATCTATATCAGAATCAGATCCTTCATTCTCAAGGTGTGGCTTCGTCTGTTTCCAGTAATCATAGGTTTTATATGTATCTTCCAGTCTATCTATACGTAATATTAGTTCTGATAATCCTTCAAAAGCTTTTTCTACACTACTAAGTCTAACATTTAAGCTTTCTAGTAGCCCTTTAAATTGTGATTCGTTTAAATGCGAAAGAGGGCTACCACTTTCTGAATCTTCTTTTAATTGGAGCACCTTTAAGATGATCTCAATTAGATTATTATTATTGTTCATATTTAAATTATTGAAAAAAATAGAGGCTCAAACCACAATGATTAGGAACCCATCACGTAACTCCTAAGCTACCTGCGGTTAATCTATTGGTGATTGGTTTTAATTTGAGTCTTCACGACACCTCTATATATTAGTAAATATTAAATCCTCCACAATGCTTTAAGAATGTAGAGAATTTTTTAATGTGAGTATAACCTACAGAATAGCTTGAATAAATTGCTTTACCATTTAGTTTAAATTCTGATGGAAGCAAACTATGTGTTATTGCTTTACCATTTAAATATTTCTTATACTCTTTTGCTGTATGTTCTGTCCAATCCTGGGCAGCAACAAATTTCCCATCGGTATAACATATACCATAAGGTTTAGAATAGTCATCATTTAATACCATCATATTAATATATAGTCTTAAATCTTCAACTTTCTGTTCAGGACTCACTAGCAATGCTGTTTCTAGCATATCTAGAAATATATCTATTTCTTTAGCTAAAGCATCACATTTCTCCTGTTCTATTATGCCATATCCACTATTCTCTCCCCACCCCTCAGTAGGTATTTTAAGATCTTTCTCTCTTATAATAGTTTCACATAACATATGAATAGGTCTCCATGACCAAAGATTTGCTCTAAAATATTTACCTGGATTATAGTTATCTACTATTGTTTCCAATTCTCTAACAGCTTTCTTTTGTTCATCATGTAAATTATTAAATGCTTCCCACCATTCTTCCATGAGGTTACCATTTTCATCTACAAGTCCTATTTTACTACGAAGTTGTATAAAAGCCTCTTCAGCAGCCAATCCTTGGGTTTCCTTTCCCTTAAGTGGGACAGGATTTGCCCCATATATATCCATGCCCATATAACAGTTATTTAATAGTATTATGTAATTTCTTGATCTGTTTCTCCAAAACAGTTTGCATTGCTTCAAGCATAGCTAAAAAGGTAACATTTGTAAGGTCACTAATATCTGTATCAAGAAAAAATCCTTGATTCTTCTTTGTACCTGTTGCTCCTCCTTCTAATACTTTCTCAATGTCTCCAATAGCTTTCATAAAAGAATCAGCACTATCTGCAGATTTTATACGATCTAAGATTTGTTTAGGAGATTCTTTTCCTTCTATTACTTCTATCTTTTTTGTTATCTGAACATTTAAATTCATTTTCACTTCCGCATCTTCATTTTCTAAAGCCTTTATGGCAATATCATCAAGAACTTTCTTATAGTTCTCGTATTTTTGAATACGTTGTAGTGTATTTTCAATTCTTTTCATGTCTTTTTTCACATGACTAAAATTGTTTACATCTAATTTTAGTTTATTTGTCATTTTATAAATGATTTAAGTATAATAAAAAACATTTACCTAGATAGATCAATTTAAGTAATTCTAATGACTTTTGCAATTAAAAGTCATCAGAATCATCTTTCATTTTATCTAGTGTATCCTTGACAAAACTCTTTACATCTTCCGATAAAGTAGCTCGTTCAAGGTCTTTCTGCATATAAAAGAATGCACCTATTAAATGTCCTGCGAGGAACATATGTGCACTATTATCTTGGTCTATAACTAATACATCATTCAATATGAATTGAATCTGGTAAGAGTTAGGAGTCTTGGAAAAAGAATTCCTAAATCTATCATTAGTAAAATATAATTTACTAAAGTCAGTCATTTTAGATATAAAATCATGAGTGACAGCAGCGTCATAACCCATTGCAGTCCAGATATCAGCTTTGGAATGGTCAAATTGTAACATATCTGTTTTTATTTATGTCAGTTAGTAAGTAAAAAAAAGAAATCCACTCAACTCTATTAAGTTAAGTGGATTTCAAAAATCTATGAGACAGATTTATTTTAGCTTTTAGCTCCTGCAGGTGCAGTCGCTTCAGCAGTTTCAGTAGTATCGGCAGTCTCTTCCTGTTCGCTAGACTCATCTTCGTCTATAGCATCTAGGATAGCATCATAATCTTCATCAGATGTTCCACCTATTTCATGTCCTTGTTGTTTGAAAATTGTCTCGATATTTTCTCCTTTAAGAACAACACATGAATAGAAATTTACTGTATTATCTCCTACAGTGTATTCTTCTACTTCATTAGATACAATATCGCCTGGTATCAATTTACCAACGAATTGTTTTATTTGTGCAGGATTTCCAGATCTCCAAACGGCATTACCTGCAGAGTCCGTTTGTTGACTAATTACTCGGTATCTTTCAACTCCAAAAGGATTAGTCGGATCCTGAAAAGTTGCGATGTAATACTTCCTTCCATCTTTAGTTAAATTTAATTTACCCTCAATACCATCTGTATCTTCTACAGTAGTTGCTTCAGGATTTGCTGACAATCTCATGGATGTCAATTTTAGTTTTGCGTCTTCACTTATAGTACTCATAATTTATCTATTTTCCATTATTAAAATTGTTAAAAGTTGTTAAAATTGTTTTTGCGTGTTAAAATAATTTTGGAGATGACATCCTTAACTATCATCTCCTGGGATTCCAACCATACTACTTAATTGTTATTAACCTTTTCCCCACGTCATAGGAGGGGTTCGACATTTGTGTGCTTTGAACAGGTATGGTATCGGTATTGGCCCTGGCTTTGGGCGAGGATACTATCCCCCGAAGAGGTTAAAAGCCTGAGATTACGGCTTTTAATTAGAGAATCTTTCGTAGGCTAGTTCCAACTCCCCAATCTGAAATCCATCAGATTAGTTCCTAGTCGGTTACCCCTTTATCCACTCTATTTGCATAGAGTATTTCTCCAGTGACGGTAATTTGCGTTTACCATTCGTATCGTCATCATCTACTCAAATTGTACTCATAGCACTTTAAAGACGGCCATCCCTAAAATGTATTTTCTTATTTAAACCAACAGACCTTGCGGGATCTGAAGACTCTCTATTCACCGAAGTGTAGAGAATTAGTCACCTTTCGATGATTGACGCTGCAAGTCTTTTGCTTTCTTTCTTTAGTAGGTCGCAAAACCCATAAATCCAGATTTCCCATATTTAACTGTAGTCCTTACAGGACAGCTTCATACTCTTTTGGAGCACAAAATACTATACTACAGTCTGCAATGCCTTCCACATCACGGTGATATACGCATACTCGCAAAAGCACCATATAAAACTGACACATACTATTATCTACCTGAAGAAGATAGTTCATAACTATGCCTACGAATTTTCCTATTGCCATTTCTGACTCAACTCTGCATGGGAATGCAGAATAGAACCTCAAAGATTTCTCCATCAGTTCTGTTGTCCGTGTGCTTGGATTGACCATCTTACGATGGCAACATGTTAGGGATCTAATCCCCCTAACACATCTTTATACTCTCTCACGAGAGTTATCGGGCCAAGCCCCACATATTTTAACTAATTGTAAGGAGTTTCAGCAATGCTGATCAACCTACGTTTTTACTAAAACGTTACAAAAATACGAAATTGAATTGAATATTGTTTAAATATTAAGCCAATTACGGTAGTGGAGATGGGCGGATTCGAACCACCGTCCTGTCTGTGCTCATAATAAGCCCTGCAGACAGTCAATGCCTGTATCATCCCCAACATTTTAATAATCTCTTTCCCCATATAGTCTATCCTCATTAATACAAGTTCCCCAATATATATTACAAAATATTACTACAAATGTCCAAAGAACCCATAAAGGGATTTGTTGGAGTAATACATCGTGAGTTTCCCAATTAAATAAAATAGCACTTGCTACTGCAAATATCTTTCCTAGCAATAGTACAGTGAAAGGAGTAGAAATTACCAATAAAACAAATTTGAAACCATAAGCGGTTTCGGACTTTCTTCTAGCCATTTGATTAGTTTTAACAGATTAAATAATAAATCGGAAAATATGCTAATATCAGTATATCAATTAACAGTATAATCCCTAAAAGTATTCTCTTCCTTATTGTGTTCATACATTATAGCTTAAATCAAAAAGTTCCGACATAGACACACTTTGGTACCGTTGTTAATAGTGCGAAATCATTACCCAGTATGGCTTTGCTATCCATACGCCTATGCTAACGGAACTCTTTGTCTATCTCAGATATTATTTTCATATCGTATACAATCAAGTATCTAGATAGGAATATAATTCTATCTGTTGTGATAGATATAAATGATACGTATAAACAGCGTTTGTATCATTAAGCAGGCCTCTTGCTGTGATCCTGCATGTTTGTTACATTAGTTTCGGGTATACTCCCTACTAAACCCAACGCACGGCGGACATTATGTGTCTCAAGACGGCTGTAACATGTTGGAAGGATTGCCTATTTGTTATAGGACTTTATATAAAGTATCAACCGACTACCACTGTAGATTGTAGTCGCAAACCGCCTACCGATGAGTACTTTATTTTGTAAGAGCACCTGGCACAATTTATAAAGAACTTGTTTCTCTTGGACGTTTTAGCAGCCCCTTTCAGGTAACTCCCCACGATCCCTTTCACAGCCACCTTTATAACTTGTGTTGTTCCAGTCTTGCTTGGCTCTATTTCTTGAGTAGTTTTTCCTCATCTGTCATACTCAGGACACAGCACTTTCCCTTTTTCTGTCTTGGATTGGACATTATCTTTTAACAGATAGAGTGAAGATAAATCTTTTTCTTTCTTCTTGCAAATGACCCCAGTCCCCATTAATTAAATGGATCTATCATAGGCTTTCACATTCATTCTTTTCAAGGTCAGTCCCTGTTCAAGGGTGAACGTCTGACTGCAGGTAGTTAAACCTACGCATGAATGCTAGTCAAAGAATTACTAAATGATTATATCTTCTCTATCTGGTGCACTATGGACTCATTTATAGTGCGTACCTAACACTTGAATATGTTTCTCTCCCATATTCTAGGATCTTGAGTTGTTAGCTCCTTTTACGGTCCTTACATCACCAAAACAATTAGGTGAACGCCTCTGAATTACCATAATTGGCTATATATGTCCCCATTAAGTGGAATACATACATTGGTGTTTAACGCCTTAAAAATAGGCTGGGTTAGTTCCCTTACACTCTTGGAAACACCACCAAGAACGTGCAGAACTCTATCCTGCCATCTCATAGGAGGGGTTAGACGATCTGTGTGCCCAGAGTGAGTGTTGTTTCTGTGAGCGTCAGCGGTTGTGGGAGCCATAACATTTACGATAACGGAGACACGGCTACATCTTGAAGAACATTTGCCGATACCGTTCCCCCCTTTCACGTAATCCAGTGAGCGAAGCGAACTATAAGCTCGTCGAGCGTAGCGAGACACCATGTTTAAACAGAATCGTTACCCATAGCCGTTATCTTTAGTCAGTACCACAAATGGGTCATGAGTAAAGTCCAAGTTTTGTGCCACGTATCACGGTGGTGGCTTTGTACTTGGTTTACAGTCTATCCGTGTATATCTGCAAGTGGTACGTACTCCTCGAACTTTAAAGCCCGAATGGAGAATGCCCGTTAGCTACACGACTATGGATGCGAATTCTGGTGGGGACTACCCCTGTAGATTATAAGCCAATCTATCAACGTGCCTACATGCCACTATTAATCCCCCATTGCCCACGGGCATGCAAATAAGCAATGAGTTTATGGAATCACATAAGTGTCCATTGGAATTTATCCCGTTAGTTTAACGCCAACATGTGGGATGTGAATGCGTATTAGATAAGGTGGGCAGTAACTTTCAACACCAGCTGCCTAGATTTAGTGTGTACACCTTATTATGTCTGGAGCTTTAGTGGTTGCGAACCACGGGTCTGATGTTGTTTCCAGCTCCTAACCCATAGATTGATGTCGTGTGCCCTTGGACCTGTCCTACCTGTGTAGGAGTACGGCTTCTTGGCAAGGGACTAGAGACTTACGCACTTTTGTCGGCTCTAATAACACACATCAAAAACTAGCAGCGATGGACACATTACATGCCTATACTTTTCAGGAAACCCAACTCATAAGAGTCCAAATCCACTGCTATATATCTTCTTCCAACCCCGAAGGGCACAGACCCAAAAACGAAAAGGCGAAGTTTAACTGTTTCGCACCTGTTATCAGCAGGGAAAGAGTAAACGGTCTGAAGGCGACATGATGGGAAGAACACCATGCCAATAAATAGTAGGAGTTTGAACTCTGCGTGCTTTAGCACGAGAAGCGGGCGTAAGCGTAGCGTCGCCTCGCACAGAGGAACCGCTTAAATGTTTAAATCCCCGTGACCTGAATGGCCACGGGAAAAGGTTAAGGGATAGGGCTTGAGAGCCTTACGCTAATACGTTCTTTACCTAGACGCAGTATCATCACGTCTACCTATAGTAGGAACTCAAGGACCTTAACCCTTGAATGGCGACGGTTCGTCTTCATCGTCAGAGACTGCAGAGTCATCATCCTTTTTCAGGAAGTCAAACTCTGACGCATCAATGGCAATTCTATCCCCGACCCGAAGGTCTTTGAGGATACTCTCAACGTTGAAGATACTCAAATTGTATCCTGACGTTAAGTCCTTGATGCCGTCTTCTGCAACGGAGCCTTCACTATCGGGCTTGAAGTTGATAATCGTATAAGGATTACCCGTCTTCTTTGCCGTGAGAATAACAGGGGCATTAACTGCCTGACCGTCATTATCATAGGAAGCATCCATGAAGAAACGAATCGTGCCAACTACTACAGAACCTTTAAGGAAGCCTGCATCTCGCATGAGCACAACTTTAATTACGTGCACTGTCCTTCAACCACAAACGGGCGACTAGGGGCACTGACCTTCCCTGCAAAGGGCGAATTCCACGTAAGGCTGACCGTGGGCACAAATCCAATGCTTGTGCAATGAATAGTAGGAGTTAGAGTTCTGTGCGACGAGCTTGCGAGGAGCATGAGCGAACGCAGTGAGCGATGAGCGAGTGAGTCAATGAGTGATGTATGCGTAATCAGATGTAAAGCAGCGACATGCGGCGAACGCAGTGAGTATAGCATGCAATGACCGAAGGATCATTGAGCTTCACAACTTGTTGTGTGCTTTATATGTGATGAGCATCATCAACGAGTGACGAAGGAGCGACAAGCGAACGAAGTGAGCGAAGTGAATAACTTTAATGCAGCGTCACACAAACGAGCGAAGCGAGTGGTAGTGTGCATCGAACGCAGTGAGATGAGCTACCAATGCTTGCATTGTGCATTAAATGTTCTGAACGAGTGAACGCAGTGAGCTTTCAAGGGGGGGATTTTCATTTGGTTTTGAACCCAGGGAGTGTTTTTTCTGGTCCCCTACTCAACCGAAAATATTAACATTATTTTTTTATTATTTATTTTTGTTTTAACTTGCGGAAGTAACCACTGATGACTTGAAAATATATTCAAGGATACCTCTCCAAGAAAATAAGATGGTTTAATGAAGAGAGGCCACTACGTCTCAGATCTATTTATTTAAACAAAAATCCCTGGTGGATTCTTAGCGGCAGTTGAAAGAGTCGTTGAGTTTCTGGGAAATTCATGGCCGCAAAATTTGAGGGAGGGAATAAGGCGGTCTGACTTCTTGGGAATGAATAAAGAGTTTAATACATTATTAGATAGGTTGGCTGCATTAGTATTTTTTATTATCTGCATAGCAGCCCTTGCAAGTTGTTAATTATTATTTTTTGATAATATTTCTTATTATGACCAAATGTTGTATATTTGTGACAGAGCATAATAGCAAATGTTATGAAAAGAGTCAAGAATGAGATAGTCAAAAGAGCTGACTTCTATCCTAAGTACTTAAAACTTATAAATGTGATCTTACCTGAACCTTTAACTCAAAAAGAGATAGAGGTGTTAAGTGCATTCATGGAACTCAAGGGTGATTTAGTTGAAAGCAATAGGTTTGGCACTGAAGCCAGGAGGCTTATAAGGAATAAGTTTGGTTTCAAGACACATTCTAATATAGATAATTATATAAAGTACTTTAAAACAAAGGGAATATTGGTAAAGAACGATCAAACAGGATTACTGGAGATGAATAAGGTAGTATCTGTTCCAAATGGGGAAGAAGAGATAGAGTTAGTATTTCGATTTAGAATAGATCATGGAAATAATGAAGAAAGTAATTAAAGAGATAAGTGAAGAAACTGGTACTCCTATAGATATTGTAGAGGCTGCAGCTAGAGCTCAATTTGGTTATGCACGGAAGGTAATGCAGGAAGGAGAAATGCATGATGTCTTATTACATGGTCTTGGAAGATTTAAAGTAAAGAATGGAAGACTTAATCATATAATAAAGAACTTAATTAAAAGAATAAAGAAGGGACATGTAAAACGTGATGAAGGAATGAAGAGACTAGCAGAATTATGGCAGGTAAGACAAAAGAGAATAAAGAAGTAATTAATATTATTACGGTATTAAAGGCTAAGGCCCATTGGACAACAAAGGTAAGAGAACAGAAATACGTAGTAATGGGAATGATAGAAGATTGGTATGAGATGCCGATCACAGAGAGTTGGGAAGAACTCCAGAGGGAGTTAAAGAAATATAATGAATTAGAGGAATTAGTAAATTTTTTAAATAAACAAACATAATTATGGCAACTACAGTACAAACACCTCCTGTGCAGGAAACTTCAAATGGTGAAATGCAGGAAGAAGAGTTAAAAATGCGTCAAGCGGCATTTCATAGAGATATGCTAATGCGATCTGCAAATCTATTGATGCAAGGACTATCTATAGGAGGTCCAGAGGTAAAACCTTTGTTTGATAAAGAACAAAGAGCTATTTTAGAAGAGAAACTATATGGTTTTTTAAAGGTATTATAATGAAAGCTATAAAAGGAATAGCCTTATTAGGCATATTAGTATATATTTTTTCATGCAGTGGTGAGCATGCAACT